>SDBU01000036.1_pt1 | contig 175996 bp, 159 predicted proteins | sample 2277071 | NCBI WGS metagenome assembly SDBU01 (sample SAMN10397929, study PRJNA504765) | marine sediment metagenome | isolation source: marine sediment core GS08_GC12, 126 cmbsf | place: Arctic Ocean: Gakkel Ridge, Loki's castle | collected 2008
GGTCCTTTATGCGGCTATTTCATGGTTGTTGCGACTCTCTTGGCGCCTCCAGGACAAACTGAGACGCTATCTGGGCCGGTCACATGATCCAAACCAAACACTCAGACAATACCTACACGCATGATTGACTTGTGGGACAGCCTCTGGACATCTGCCGACCACTTGAGCACGTTGTCGGCAACGAGACGCGCGCAGCGCAAAAAAAGGGCTTGACCCTGTCTGCCATTGACCGCTCCCCAACAATTTCATACCTTCCCACAAACGCTCAAAGACGGAGTTGAACTATGTCATACCTGAAAGAAACCGATCCGGAAATATACGACGCCATCATCAAAGAAACCGACCGTCAGTCAACCAAGTTAGAGTTGATCGCCTCGGAGAATTTTGTCAGCGAAGCCGTGCTCGAAGCCATGGGCGGCGTCATGACTAACAAGTATGCCGAAGGCTACCCCGGTAAGCGCTACTACGGCGGCTGCGAGTTTGTCGACATCGCCGAGGACCTTGCCCGCGACCGCCTGAAACAACTGTTCGGTTGTGAGCACGCCAACGTCCAGCCGCACGCCGGCTCCCAGGCCAACATGGCGGCCTATTTTACCGTGCTGAAACCGGGCGATAAGGTGATGGGTCTCGACCTCGCCTGCGGTGGACACCTCACGCACGGCCACCCAATCAACTTCTCAGGTTTCCTGTTCAACTTCACCGGCTACGTCGTGGATAAGGAGACCGAACAGGTCAACTACGACGAACTACTCAGGCAAGCGAAGGAGGTCCGCCCCAAAATGATCGTCTCCGGCGCCTCGGCTTATCCGCGGCTGCTCGATTTCGAAAAGATCCGCACCATCTGCGACGAGGTGGGGGCTTACATGATGGTGGACATCGCGCACATCGCCGGACTGGTCGCCGCCGAACTGCATCCATCGCCGATACCGTACGCCGACTTCGTGACCTCCACCACGCACAAGACATTGCGCGGCCCGCGCGGCGGTATTGTCATGTGTAAAGAAAAGTATGCCGCCGATCTGGATCGCATGGTCATGCCTGGTATTCAGGGCGGACCGCTCATGCATGTCATCGCGGCCAAGGCGGTGGCTTTCAAAGAGGCGTTGACCGACGAGTTCAAGGTTTACCAGAAACGGATCGTCGACAACGCTCAAGCTATGGCAAACGCTCTCATGGACAAGGGGCACAAACTCGTCTCCAATGGCACCGATACCCATCTAATGCTGATTTCATTCATCGACGTACCCAAAGTCACCGGCAAGAAAGTGGAGAAGGCGCTCGACAAAGCCGGGATCACCGCCAACAAGAACACCGTCCCGTTCGATCCGGAAAAACCGTTTGTTACCTCTGGTGTTCGGCTCGGCACCCCGGCTGTCACCACCCGCGGCATGGACCCTGACGAGATGCGTATGATTGCCGACTTCATCGATCGCGCCATTGCCAACCGCCGCAAAGATGAGGTGCTCGAAGGCATCGCCCGTGAGGTTGCTGATCTATGTAAGAAGTTCCCGCTGTACGCTGAGCGGTTGGCCTGACCAGGCTCACAAGGGATCCGACTAACGGCTGGACCGATGTCGCCATCGCAGGGGTTTTGATTAATAGCAACTACAAAAAGCTGGATATGGCCGGGGATGTTGCTATATTCGTATCAGTAGATTCGGGCCGGATTCAACGAGGAGAGTAGAGCATGCTGTTTAACCTGACCATGTTTCCCACCAGTCAGCGGACTGACTCTGTCTCGGGCGAGGTGTCGCGCGTGATCGACCTGATCGACAAATCCGGGCTGCCGTACAAACTGGGGCCGATGTCGACCGCCATCGAGGGGGACTGGGACACGGTGATGGCGCTGATCAACAAAGCGCGCCTGATGCTTCGCAGGCGACACAGCCGCATCTACATCCAGATCACCGTAGATGACCGCAAAGGGGCGAAGCGCCGCCGGCTCACCGGCAAGGTGGCGTCGATTGAGAAACGCCTCAAACGCGAGGTGAACAGGTGAGTGGCAAGGCACTTTTTGGCGCTCCGCGCGCGAAGCGCGAAGAACAGCCTTGCCTGTGTCATTCCCGCGAAGGCGGGAATCCATCCGTTCTTGTAGGTCGAAACCCCTGCGGTTTCGACAGTGGCCAAGGATCCTACAGCAAGCTGTGGGCCACCCGAGCACCCGAGCTTCAAGGCGCGCGAAGCGCGAAGAACAGCCTTGCCTGTGTCATTCCCGCGAAGGCGGTTATCCATCCGTTCTTGTGTGTGTGGGCGGCAGACGCCCTCGCCTGCCCCATGACGCACCACCGAGGGGCAGACCGGGGGGGCGCTGCCGCCCACACATGATGATAACAACAACCTCAAACACGAGGTGACATTGTGAATACAGATATCAGAATCGTCTTTGTCTCCATCCCGCGCGAGGAGGCCAAGACGTTTGCCCGGAAGCTGGTCGAAGAGCGGCTGGCGGCCTGTGTCAACATCGTGCCGAAGATGGAGTCGTACTATTGGTGGGACGGCAAGGTGCTGGAGGATTCCGAATCGCTCCTGCTCATCAAGACCACCGCGGCGCGCTTTGACGAACTGCAGCAGTACATTGTGGACCGCCACCCGTACGACCTGCCGGAGATCGTCGCCCTCCCCATCACCGAAGGCCTCCCCGACTACCTCAAATGGGTCGCGGAGGAGACGGGGTAGAGGGGGTGGGTTACTTATGGAAGGGGTAATGGCAGTAGACGTTTTCGGATACGACATCGCACTGATTGGCCTTGCGGTGGTCGTGGTGTTGGCAGTTGCAGGAGGTGCTTGGAGGCTGTTCACGTTCATCTGGAACGCGCGGCAGGCTAAGCACAAGGATCGACAGCTAAGCGCTGTGGAGGGCAGGACAGCGAAACTTGAGCGTGAGGTTCTGAGACTGAAGGAACTCCTAAAAACGATACCACTACAGATTCGGCAGAACCAGTCCGTCAACATCCCGGAGGGTTTGCAGGAATTGGCGGACGAGGTGGGAAAACCTGCACTGGAGAAAGGCCTTTTCGACTGTGGAGAGTTAATCAAGCTCGGCAACCTGGCCTATTTCCAGGGTGATATGATCAAGACAGACAGCTACTACCAAGTAGCCCTGGATCAAGCACAGAGGCACGATGATATCGGGACAGTGGCAGATGCATCGGCGAACCTCGGTTTAGTCCGCCACTTTCTTGGCGATTATGATGGCGCATTAACGTACTTTGATGATGCGGCAGGAATCTTCAGTGAACTCGGAGACAAGGCGGGAATGGCGCTTTGCGTAAACAACGCGGGATTAGTACATTATGACCGCAGCGCCTATACCAAGTCTCTTGAGTGCCATGAAGAGGCTTATAAGATTGTTCATGAAATGAGGCTCCTATTTGCCGAGGTTTCTGCACTCGGTAACATGGGTCGATGTTATGGTGCTATCGGGAAGACCGACAAGGCTTTGGATCTAGAGCACAGGGCTCTCACGCTTGCTAGGTCCATTGATTACCCGTTTGGAGAGGTGACGTGGTTGGGTAACATCGGGCTTCTGTATCAACGATCTGGCGAGAACACTATAGCGAAGGAATATCACACTGAGTCCCTTAGGGTCAGCCAACAGGATGGTTTCGAAGATAACGTGGCAAACCAGCTGGGCAACCTAGGTCTGCTGCACAAGGCGGAGGATCGGTATGAGGAGGCCCTGCTGAGCTTTGAACAGGCTCTCGAAATACACACTCGACTTGGGAACAAGATCAATATCTCTCGTGGTCTCGGCAACATCGGATTGATCTACACTGCGACGCACGATTTCGGAAAAGCGATAAGCTACCATGTTGATGCTCTCGGAATAGCTCGTTCCATTGGATACAAAGAAGGCGAGGCCCATGAGATCGGCCATCTCGGCCTTGCATATTCCGGTATGGGTGACACGGCGACCGCACTCAAGTACTACAAGGATGCTTTAGTTATGTGCGAATCGCTGGGCCTTGCCGATGATACAGCCAGTAATCTGGGGAGAATTGGTATAGTCTACAGGCGTACCAAGAAGCTTAACGAAGCACTTGAGTATCTTCGCAGATCGCGCGATGTTGCATCCAAATGTGGCATCACCAAGCTGGTTGCTATTGCCTCTAAGCATATCGCCGAGATAGAGGCGGAAATGGCGCGGAAAAGCGGTGAAGGAGACGCAGAGAAATGAAATGCCCGCACTGTGGACATGAGGAAGATAAGGTCGTCGATAGCAGGCCGTCGCAGGATGGCCGCGCTATCAGACGGCGCCGTGAATGCCTAAGTTGCAACGAGCGATTCACGACCTACGAGTACGTCGAGCAGTCGACGCTCACCGTCGTCAAGACCGACAACCGGCGCGAACCGTTCGACCGCGCCAAAGTGCTCCAGGGGATCAAATTAGGCTGCAACAAACGCCCGGTGTCGTCCAAGCAGATGGAGACGATGGCCGACCAGGTCGAGGCCGAGATCAACACTCGCTCCAAGAGCGAAATCAGCAGCCACGATATCGGCGGGATCGTGATGGAGATGCTGCGCAATGTCGACGAGATCGCGTACGTGCGTTTTGCTTCGGTCTACCGCAAGTTCAAAGACAAAGAAGAATTCCTCGAAGAGATGAAGAAGCTGTTGGAGTGACAGGCAAGCCGTAGCACCCTTCGACTCCGCTCAGGGTGAGGTTCTGCCGCTCAGGGTGACAGGCAAGCCTGTTCTTCGCCCTTCGCGCGCCGTGTGTTGTACGACCGGGTACATATCACCGGTGCCGTCAGGCGTCTCTGCCTGACGGTTCCAGGGCACATGTGAGGATGGCGTCGGGCCGAGACACCCGACACCACGTAGGATTCGGCGGGTTTGTGGCTGAGTCTGAAGACTCAGCCACCACAACAATAACAAGATTGCTCAGCCACCACAAAGACACAAGGCGGCGCACGGGGACGTACGCCGCGCACACAATTCTTTCCCCATGCTAACAGGGGGGTACCTTCTAACCTCCGTTTCCCATGTTGAAGCAACATTCCGTTTGACTTTTCATCGAACATTGATGAACCTTGGCAGCTATGACGGACCGACCGGATCAAGATCAGAGCCGTGAGGAGAAGGACACCGGATCATCCGGTATGCCGTTTCTGGATCATCTGGAGGAGCTACGCTGGCGACTGTTGAAGTCGATTGTATCCGTTGTGCTCCTGGCCGGTGCGGCCTTCTATTTTCGCAATGAACTGTTTGACTTTCTGGTACTGCCTCTGGGCGATACCGAGTTGCACTTCACCGAAGTCGCGGGATCATTCTACGCCTACATGAAAGTGTCCCTGATATCGGGGTTCCTGGCCGCTTTGCCGATCGTATTCTATCAGTTCTGGTCGTTCGTTGCACCGGGACTATACCAGCGGGAAAAAGCAGCGGTGTTGCCTCTGGTGTTAGTCTCAACGCTACTGTTCCTGGTCGGCGCCGGGTTTTGCTATTGGGTGGTGCTGCCGTTAGCGTTGGACTTCCTGATCGGTTTTTCCGAGGGGTTGCTCAATCCTATCATCACTGTGGGCAGCTACATCAGTTTCGCAGGATTGCTGATGGTGGCTTTCGGCACTGGCTTCGAATTGCCGGTGGTAGCCTATTTCCTCGGCCGTTTAGGGATCGTCACGGCGCCACTCCTGGCCAAAGGTCGCCGCTACGCCATTGTGGTAATCCTCGTTGCCGGCGCTATCATAACACCGCCCGACATCTTCACGCAGGTCCTTCTGGCCGGCCCGGTCTACGTGCTATATGAGATATCCATAATCATCGTAAGACTGACTGGCAAGAAAGACACCGCTCGAAAAGACGATATCGCCGGTTGACAAGCCAGTGACTCCCCGGTAAATTGTAGTGACTGATTGGTATCAGCGGGCGTAATTCAGTGGTAGAATGTCAGCTTCCCAAGCTGGACGTCGTGGGTTCGAACCCCATCGCCCGCTTTTTTTGATGGTTGGAATACGGTATGAAGGTTCGCGAGGTCGACCCCGAGTCACCGCTGTTCGGACGCGTTCGGGCCGGCTATACACTGCGGCTGCTAAACGGACGTGAGGTGATCGATTCGATCGATTTCCAGTTCCGCTCTGCTGATGAGCGGGTGCGGCTGAAGTTCGCCGATACTCGTGGCCGTGAGTTTGAGTTCGAGATGAACGGCCTTCACGGCGACCTGGGCCTTCGGTGGGAAGAGGGCAAGATCAAGCGATGCGAATGCAAGTGCATTTTCTGCTTTGTTCACCAGCAGCCGAAAGGGATGCGCCGAGCCCTGTACATCAAGGATGAAGATTACCGGCTCTCGTTCACACACGGTAACTTCATAACGCTTTCCAGTGTTTCCGATGGTGATATCGCCCGCATTATCGAGCAGCGTCTGTCGCCGCTCTATGTGTCGGTGCACACTACCGACGATCAGTTGCGCGGCGAGATGCTTGGCAAAGCCAAACTCAAACCGATCCTGCCGCAGCTTAAGCAACTGGCCGCCGCAGGTATCCAGCTTCACACTCAGGTAGTGTTATGTCCCGGGATCAACGACGGCGACCAGCTTGAGAAAACTGTGCAGGACCTGTCAACCCTTTATCCTCAGGTAGCCACGTTGGCCGTCGTACCGGTTGGACTGACGCGCTACCGTCAACGATTGCCACGCCTGCGAACGTATACCCGTCGACAGTCCGGTCAGATGGTGAGCCTTATCGAAACGTGGCAAGCCCAGTTCCTAAAAACGCTCGGCACTCGCTTTATCTGGGCGGCTGATGAGTTCTACGTCAATGCAGGTCGCGAGTTTCCCAGGCTCACCACGTATGAAGAGATGGCTCAGTTCGAGAACGGTGTCGGTATGGCGCGGGAGTTCATTACCGGCTTCAACCGCCGCCGTCGTATCCTTCGGAATGTCCATAGTAGGAAGCGAGTTCTGCTGGTGACCGGTCAATCCGCCTGGCTGTTCCTGACCCAGCAGGTAATGCCATACCTATTGTGGAAGTTCAACCTGCGAGTAGCGCTACACCCGGTGGCCAATCGTTTCTGGGGCAAGAACGTAACGGTGTCCGGCCTATTGGCGGGGCGGGATATCATTGCCGATGTGAAACCGATGGTGCGGAAGTTCGACACCGTTGTCCTGCCGCCCAATTGCCTTAATGCCGAGAACCTGTTTCTTGACGATGTGACGCTACGCGAGTTCGAGGACGCGATCGCACGACCGGTGGTGGTTGGCAGCTACAACATTGCCGAAACGATCAAAGAGGTCTACTCGTGAAGATTCCAACTGTCGCCATAATCGGTCGCCCCAACGTCGGCAAGTCATCCCTGTTCAATCGGTTCTTGCGCCGTAAAATAGCCGTGGTGGACGAGCAGCCGGGGGTGACCCGCGACCGCAATTACGCCGTCTGCGACTGGAACGGACGGAGTTTTTATCTCATCGATACCGGCGGCATAGTGGCCGACTCCGACAACCTAATGGAGAAACTTATCTACGATCAGACGGAGTTCGCGGTGAACGAAGCGGATCTGGTGTTGTTTCTGGTCGACATCCAGGTCGGTTCTGACCCGGCCGAAAAAGGTATCGCTCGACGTCTGAGTCGTAGCGGAAAGAACTCGCTGCTGGTCGCCAACAAGGCCGATACCGACCAGTGGGAACTGGAAACGCATGAATTCTACAAGCTGGGTTTGGGTGAACCGATCCCGGTCTCGGCTACCGGCGGTCGTGGTGTCGGTGACTTGCTGGACAAACTCGTCGCGCATCTGCCGCCACCGGATGCAACATCGAGCCGGTCCGACGCTATCCGAGTAGCTCTGGTGGGACGCCCCAACGTCGGGAAATCTTCGTTCATCAATAAGCTCATCGGACAGGACCGCCTTATTGTCACGCCTCAAGCCGGGACGACGCGTGATGCTGTAGACACGCCGTTTGAGTTGAACGGACAGCAGTTTGAACTGATCGACACCGCGGGGCTCAGGAGAACATATAAGGTCCACGAGAATATCGAGTTCTACACCAACCTTAGAACCAAGCGGGCGATTGCCGAGTGCGATGTGGCGATTGTTCTGGTGGAAGCAACAGCTTCGGTCACTGCCCAGGATAAGCGGATACTGGAACAGGTTATCACCAACCGACGGGCCGCGATTCTCGCCGTCAACAAGTGGGACTTGATTGAAAAAGACAGCCGTACCGCTGATGAATTCACTCGTCAGATCAAGGACCTGCTGGCTCGGTTTGCCTATGTGCCGGTGATTTACATCTCGGCCCTCACCGGACAGCGAGTGACCAAGGCTATGTCGATGGTGAGTGAGGTGTATGCTGAGACCAACAAACGTATTGCAACCTCGCCCCTAAACGAATTTCTCCAGCGCATTGTTGGGCGCCAGCACCCACCGGCCAGGCAGGGGAAGTACATCAAGTTCAATTACGTTACCCAAAGCGAAGTAGCGCCGCCGACTTTCCTCTTCTTTGTCAACCACCCTAAGCTGATTGACAAGTCCTACATTGGTTATCTGAGTAACCAGATTCGCCGGGAGTACGGTTTCGAGGGAGTTCCCATCCGTCTGAAATTCCGCCGCAAATAACAGCCCGGCGTTTCCTTCGTTACCGTCTGCTTTTCTTCCTATACGACTGCATCCGAGGGTTCGAGAGTAAATGGTCGGTCGTGTTGGTCGATACATCAACTGTATGGCGTCTTTGACCAAACAGCCGGACACACTCCTCGAGTTGGAAGCCCGACTCGAAACCACCCGCGCGCAGTTGCGTGATATGGCTACGATGGGGGCGGTGATCACCTCGATCCAGGAGATCAACGCGGTGCTGTCGGTTGTCATGGATATGGCCCTGCAATTAGTCGACGGTGAAGTTGGTCTGATAATGCTTCAAACTGAAGGCGAACTCAAGGTCGAAATATCGTGGGGAGTCAATGAGGAGTTCGCCAGGTCTCTCATGTATCTTGACGATATGGACCTGCCCAGCTATTGCTTCAAGAAACGCGAAACGGTTGTCCTCAATGAACTCGATCTGAAGGCCGAGGACGGTTTCATGGTCCAATCGATTATCAGCGTACCAATCCAGACCGCCAAACAGTGCCACGGTGTGATGGTAATCGTCAACAAATCGGATGGCAGCCTCTATTCCAATGATGACAAAGAAATTCTGGAGATGCTTCTCAGTTTCGTTGCAGTTGCCATCGACAATTCCATTCTGATCAAGGACAAATTGGCCAGGCAGAAAATCGACCAGGAAATGGTCATTGCTCGGCAGATTCAGGAGACCATCCTGCCACAGGATATCGATAGTATCGATGGTGCTGATATCGGGGCGGCGTACTATCCGGCGCGTGAAGTAGGGGGTGATTTCTACGACGTCATCCGAATCGATGACTCGCATTTCGTGGTCGTGATTGGCGACGTTTCCAACAAAGGCGTCCCGGCGGCACTGGTCATGTCGGCTGCGGCTGGGATAATCAAGTCAATCATCCGCTCCCAACCGGATATTTCCATGTCGTCACTGGCTGCCTCACTCAACGACATCCTGGCTCATGAGATCATCAAGGAGCGGGAGATGTTCGTCACCCTGTTCTTCTGTCGGTTCAATCTGGCCGATCGACGACTCACTTTCTGCAACGCCGGGCACATGCCGGGGCTGTTCTGGGACGGCCGGGAGAAAGAGATATGTGAATTGACCGAGGGTGGACCAATAGTGGGACAGTTTTCAGGCGTTGCCTTCAAGGAGGGGGAGCAACAACTCCACCCGGGTGACAGGCTGTTCCTCTATACCGATGGCCTCACTGAGGCCACCGACGCCGAGAACAATCTCTTCGGGCGTGAGCGGACCGAGCAGGTCTTCTCAGCGGAAATCGGCCTTTCCCCAAAAGAGTTCTGTGTCAAGGTCAAAGAATGGGTCGACCGTTTCAGTGAAGGCGCCGGTAAAGACACCCATGACGACTTCACCATTCTTCAGGTCAAGGTGAATTGAGCATGTCTTGTTACCAATGGGAGTTTTCTTCGGTCCCTGCCTCTGAGGAGGCTATGTTGGAACGGTTGCAGGCGACCCTCGAGGACAACCTGGTTTCGCCGGGCGATCGGCGACGATTCATGCTGGCCGTCTCTGAGGCATTCAGCAATGCTCTGATCCACGGCAACGAACTCAACCCGAAAAAGACGATCAGGGTGCAGCTTTGCATTAATGAAGACGCGCTCTCTGCCGATATAATTGACCAAGGCCAAGAGGGGCTTAAGAAGATTCAGTCGCCCCGCGAGACAGATCTCCTTTCGGAGGGAGGCCGCGGCCTGAGATTGATGATGTATTGCGCTGATAATGTAAAGTTTGAACAGATCGCGAATGGTGGCTTGAAAGTCACCGTGCAACTGGCACGAAAATCGATGGCGCAAATAATGTGAGTGGATATTAAGGAGCCTAACGGAGGACATCATGGAAATCAACCTGACGGAAGCCAACGGCGTGGCGATACTGAGCCTTAAGGGCAGGCTGGACCTATCCAGCGGATCGTTGCTGAAGGATCAGGTCAAGAAACTCTTTGAGGATGAGAAAACCAACATCCATCTCAATCTGGCTGGTGTTGAGTTCATCAACAGTTCGGGATTGGGATCGCTGGTGTCCCTTATGAAGGAGACACGACTTCGCAAGGGGCGGTTGACGCTGTCCAACCTGGCCAGTTACGTCCAGGAAATATTCGACATCACCCAGTTGTCGCACATTTTTGAGATATTCGTCAGCCAGGAGGAAGCAATGAATTCATACCAGATCGTTAATACCGGTTGAGAATTCGAATTCACCAAAAGGGAACTCAATGAGTATTGCTATTGATCAGATAGCCGAACTGCTGACACGGTTGCAGTCGCCTGACTTCTACGAGCGCGAAGAAGCGGTTCGTAGTCTGGGCTCATACGACGCCGACGAAGCGGTGGCCGGACTGGTGATGGCTTTGGAAGATCCGGACATGGGGATCAGAGAATTGGCTGCCGACCTTCTGGCCCAGATGAAAGGCGACACGGCTGCCCAACTGCTGATAAGGTTTCTCGGTCATGCCGACATCGGCACCCGCAATCTGGCCGCCGAAATACTCGTCAAGATAGGTGGTGAGGCCGTACCGGCCCTGCTGACTGATATTGACAACGACGATTACGACATCCGAAAGTTCATCGTCGACGTGCTCGGTCTGATCAAAGATCCAGCGGCGGTGGACCAACTGTGTCGGAAACTGTGGGACGAAAACGCCAACGTGGCCGGTTCTGCCGCAGAAGGGCTCGGTGAGATCGGTTCAAAAGAAGCGGTGCCGGCTCTTATCGGCGCCTTCGAAAACGTGGAGGATGCCCGACTGCAGGCGGCCGAGGCGCTGGGTAAGATCGGCGACCCGTCAGCTCTGGACAAGCTGTATGAGTTCATGGAAACCGATGATCCCATGGTTAAGTTTGCCGTGTTGGAGGCAATAGGAAACATCGGGCAGAAAGACTCGGTGCCACAACTGATGCCGATTCTCAAGTCAGACGATCGCACTATCGCCGAAACGGCTTTGATGGCTGTCATAGACATTAGTTTGCAGAACAACGACAGGATCGATTGCGATCTGCCCCTCGATCAGTTCACCGAATTTCTCTTCGACGGCATAAGAAACCGCAATCGCAGAATCACCGAATTCACGCTCAATCGGCTGACCCATTGGTATGGCACCGATGTTCTGTCGTCGCTGCTGGATGTTCTCGAATCTGTCGACGAGGACGATCGACAGCGCATCTCGGATATCCTGGTCGATGCTGGTCCCACCGCAGCAAGTACTATGCTGGACAAGTTTGCCACCATCTCGGTAGTCGGTAAGCTGACGGCGCTGGAGGTTATTCGACAGTTCATCGATGATGAAATCGCCGAGCGTCTGTTGAGCTTTGCCGACGACTCCGAACCTGATGTCAGGCAGAAGATAGCTCACCTGCTTGGCATCTCAGGATACACCGGCGCCATCCCGACCCTGAAGAAACTGGCTGGTGACGCTGTTGGCCATGTTCGGGCGACCGCCTATGCCGCCCTCGGCTGGCTGGCTGATGAAAACGAGATCGACTTCCTTTTTGATGGGTTGGAAGACCGGTACTCCGACGTACGCCAAGCAGCCATGGGGGCGCTGATTGTGGTCGGCACTCCGCGCGTAGTCTCGCGCTTTACCAAGGACTTGCACCACGAGGACTTGGAGCGTCAACGACTGGCCGTATCGGCGTTAGGTATGATCGGCGATTCCGACGTGGTGGGGCCGCTGTTGGGGGCCATTAACCATCCTGATGCTTCGGTTAGAAAACTGGCTGTCGTGTCCCTGGGACGCATCAAATCCGTGACCGATACCCAGCCGCTGGTATTGGCTCTTTCCGACGAAAGTCCGGCTGTGCGCAAAGCTGCTGTTACCGCCTTGATCGAGGTCAAGGGTCAGATGGCGGCTAACGATGTTCGAGCACTGCTCGAAGATGTCGACGTCTGGGTACGTTTCCACACCATTAACGCCATAGGCGAATTGGGCATCGAAGGCCATGCTCAGTATATTCTGCAGCACTTGGAAGACGATCAGGATATTATCCGTATCGCTGCCGCCAAGGCGCTGGCTCGGATGGGCTGCCGAGAGGCGATTCCACACCTGCGTCAACTCGGCGGCGACAAGAATGATGATGTGGTACAGGCCGCTCAGGCCGCTATGTCCGAACTGGAAGGAGCTGTCTGATGGAACATCCGTCAATATTAGTGGTCGATGACGAACTGCTGATCAGAGATCTGCTATATGATTTCTTTCAGGACCATGGGTGGGACATCACCGTAGCCGAAAGCGGTGAGAAGGCGCTGGAAATCCTGCAAAAGAAGAAAGTTGATGTTCTCCTGACCGATCTGCGAATGCCGGCTATGGATGGTATGGCACTTACCGGTCGGGTGCGAAAGAGTTTCCCCGACATCCCGGTGGTGATTATGACAGGTTATCCATCGGTCGAATCAGCAGTCTCGGCCTTGCGCAACAAAGTCGCCGACTACATCACCAAGCCGTTCAACGTTAACGAACTGTACAGGCGGGTGGAATCACACCTGCCCCGGGAGGATGAGGAAACGGTATGAGCACGGCCGACGCGATGCGCGCACGGGTTCTGGTTACTGACGATGAACCGGGTATCAGAAACGATCTGAGTGACTACCTTTCGCACCTCGGGTATGATGTCTCCGTCGCCGCCGACGCCGTCAGTACGCTGTCGCAGGTGACCGAAACCGCTTATGGAGTTCTGTTGCTTGATGACATACTGCCCGACGAGAGCGGTCTGGAGATTCTTCCCGGATTACTTGATGTCCGCCCATCTATGAGTGTGATAGTCATGACCGGTTGCCCCACCGTGAAATCGGTTATAAAAGCAATGCGGCGGGGAGCCTGTGATTTCGTAGTTAAACCGTTTGCATTGGATGAACTGAAGACGGCCGTCTATCGGGCTGCACAGCGCAATCAACGGCTGGTGGATGAAGCTTTCAGAAACTGTAAAGACACAACAAGGGATTCCGGGGCCGTGATGAACTCAGTCTCTCAGGACTGAAGCGGAACGGCCTCTTCAACCGAAACCTGTAACGACGTCGTAGATCATAAAAGGGTGGAGAATGCTGACATCGTCCTCAGCCGAACCGGAAATGACGCATGAAGAATTCGTGATGATGCGAGATTTCCTTCACGAGAAAAGCGGCATTTTCTTTGCTGAAAACAAAATGTACCTGTTGAAAAACCGGTTGGTCAAGCGTATGACCGATCTGGGAATCAAGAGCTATCGCGACTACTTCTACCATGTCAAGTACGACACATCACTGAGAGAGTTCAAGGAGTTGATGAATCTGGTTACCACCAACGAGACCAGTTTCTTTCGCAATGAACCTCAGTTGTTGTCGTTCTCCGCAGAGGTCCTGCCGTTGATGATCAAGGAGAAGTCTCAGGGCAAAGGGACAAGAAGCATTAAGGTCTGGTCGGCCGGATGTTCAACCGGCGAGGAACCGTACACTCTGGCTATGATGATTCTTGAGAAACTCGGCAGTATAGTAGGATGGAAAGTCGAGATCATTGCCAACGACATCTCGGAACAGGTCTTGTCGAAAGCCCGCAAAGGTGAGTACAGCGGCATTACTTTGCGCAACGTCAAGCCGACCGTGCTCGATCGCTTCTTCGATAAGGTCGGCGATCTCTATCGAGTGAAACAGGAGATCAAAGCGTTGGTCAGGTTCTCGCACATCAATCTCAACGAACCCCGCCAGATGTCGATGCACTCCGGGTTTGACACCATCTTCTGCCGCAATGTGATGATCTATTTCTCGGAGCAGGTTAAACGTCAGATAGTCCGCGGCTTCTACAACAGTTTGCAACCCAACGGGTACTTTTACATCGGCCACGCGGAGACGCTGCACGGCGTCTCCAAAGCGTTCAAGCTCGTGTATCTCAAGAATGCACTGGTCTACCAAAAAGTATCCGTCGGTTCCACGACCCAGACAACGCCAGGCGTTCCGCTCAGGTCCGCTACTCCCAAAAGGGGACTTTCAGGTACTGATGCTGGGGGTGGCGCCCGCAGGGCAATGGACTTACTGAGCAAGATAAAACCAATGACGGTGAAAAAATAGCGGCAACTGAACATATACGGAATAAGAAACTATGGCACTCAAAATAATGGTTGTAGATGACTCTCCGACGGTGGTGAAGTTCGTATCGTTTTCACTCAAGAAAAGCGGATATGATGTCATCACCGCCTGTGACGGAATGGATGCCATCGAAAAGATATCCAACCTGTCGGATGAGGTCAGCCTGGTTATCACCGACCTGAACATGCCGAACCTGGACGGCTACGGTCTGATAGAAACTCTCCGGCAGAACCAGCAGCACGCCGATACGCCAATTATCATCCTGTCATCCGAGGACGGTGACGATGATCGCGAGCGGGGAATGGAAGTCGGCGCCAGTTCGTACCTGGTGAAGCCGTTCAAAGCGTCGGTCCTGATTACCGAAGTCTCGAAGTACTTGAACTGAGCGAATTATGCACCAAGCCAAAGAGGAGGTTGCGTGGCAGATCTGAAAATACTTGCGGTCGATGACAGCCCAACTATGCGGCGCATCATCATAAATACCCTCAAAAGGGCGGGTTACAGCGATGTTCTCGAGGCCAGCGACGGTCGAGATGCTCTGGCTAAGATGAAAGTCGATAAGGTGAACTTCGTGATCACCGACTGGAACATGCCTGAAATGGACGGACTCGCCTTTGTCACGGCCTTGCGGTCAATGAGTGAGTACAAGAGCCTGCCGATCCTGATGGTGACCACCCGGTCGGTGAAGGACGATATCATGGAGGCCCTGAAGGCCGGGGTAAACAACTATATTGTCAAGCCGTTTACCCCTGACACTCTTAAGGAGAAGATCAAACAGGTCCTGGCCGGCTGAGGGACCTGTTGAACAAGGAGGATACTATGTCCGAGAACCAACCACTACAGTATAGAATTCAGGAAGAAATCGCCGAACTGGTTGCTTCTGTTAACCAGATCGTCACGAAATTCAAGGAGTTGCAAAAACCTCTGAAGGAATCCAGCGAGAAAGTCCCGAAAGCCACTGAGCAACTCGACAAGATCAACGAGCAGACGGAAGCTGCGACCCACCAAATGCTTGATCGTGTGGAGAAGATCGTTCAACAGATTGAGGATTCCAAGAAAGGTCTGGAAGAGATCAAGGTCTGCACCAAGGATGGTCGTACCGGTGACATCAGCGCCCTGGCTGATGATCTGATCGAGAGGGCCGATGTAACCTGCAACGACGCCTACACTATCATGGATGCGCTACAGTTTCAGGATATCACGGCACAACAGATGAACCATGCCGCTTCACTGCTGGAGGACATCGAAGTCAAGCTCCAGAACCTTATGGAATTGCTGAAAGGTCAGCCGGACGACGAGACGGACGGTGGACACCAGCAAGAGAGAAAGGCCCGTGTCTACGATCCGCACGCCGATCTGTTCGACAAGAAGACGGACCAGTCGGCGATCGACGACATGTTTGCACGCAAAGGTTGAGCGTTGCCGTGACTACAAATATGACCACCGAAACCGATTTCGAATTGGACGAAATGAAGGAGATCATTGATGATTTCCTTATCGAAGCCGATGAACTGATCGCCTCGCTCGATAACAACTTCGTGACGCTCGAATCTTCTCCGGACGATTTGGACCTCCTCAATGAAATCTTCCGGGCCGTCCACACCATAAAAGGAACCTCCAGCTTTCTCGGCTTTGAGCCGGTCACGACTCTGTCGCATAAGATGGAAGACATTCTCAATAGGTTGCGCAAGGCAGAGATAAAAGTGTGTCCTGAAATCATGGACGTCTTGTTGGAGGCTTTGGACTTGCTCAAACTGCTCCTCGACAATGTGCGCAACAACAACGATGAGCAGATCAGCCTTGATGACATACTGGCACGCTTGCAGGCCAAGCTTGATGGTGATCCCGATGCCTCCGCCTCAGACAGTGAGCCAGCCTCAGAAGTAAGCGCTGCTGAAGTCGAGGCGACGAGCGATCCGGCCATCGCCACAGCGCCCTCGACCGATAAACCGGAAAAAGCCAAAGCCGCCGCTGCGCCCCCACGCAACGCCGCCGATCAGACTATTCGAGTCGATGTCGACCGTCTCGACGCCTTGTTGAACATGACGGGTGAACTGGTGCTAAGTCGCAACGGCCTCATGCAAAGCGTCGGCAAACTCGGCGCTGAAGGTGAGGCGGATCACGAGTTGGAGGGTATCAACCGGGCCGCCAAGGCGGTCAACTTCATCACTACCGAACTTCAGATGGCGGTGATGAAAATGCGGATGCAGCCGGTCGGCAAAGTGTTCAGCCGCTTTCCCCGACAGGTGCGCGATCTGGCACGTGAGAGTGGTAAGAAAATCAACCTCGTTATCTCGGGTGAGAGCACCGAATTGGACAAGTCGGTCATCGAAGAAATCGGCGATCCTCTCATGCACATAATTCGCAACTCCTGCGATCATGGTCTCGAGTCTGCTGGAGAGCGTCGGCAAAAGGACAAACCGGAACAGGGGACAGTCCATCTTTCGGCCGATCAGGAAGGCTCCCAGATCATAATCAAGGTTGAAGATGACGGACGTGGATTCGACATCGAGGCAATCAGGGACAAGGCTGTCGAACGCGGCCTGATCGCACGCGATGAGGTTGACCGAATGCCCGATCGCGAGGTCTATAACTTCATCTTTGAGGCCGGCTTCTCAACCGCCAAGAAGATAACAGACGTTTCCGGTCGCGGTGTCGGCATGGATGTTGTCCGTACCAACATTCAGAAACTCAACGGGATCGTAGACCTCGACTCCAAAAAGGACATTGGCAGCACCATCACTATCAAGCTGCCGCTGACTTTGGCTATCATTCAGGGGCTCTTGGTTCAATGCGACGACGATGTTTTCGTACTGCCCTTGTCCTCGGTGCATGAAACGGTTAAGGCCGATGGAACAGAGGTCTACTATGTAAATCAGCGACCGGTGTTCCGACTGCGCGATGAAATCATTCCCCTCATAAACCTGACCGCCATGATCAACGCTGATACCGATGGCTTCCTGATGAGCGAACGGCCTTATATCGTGGTGGTCGGGCTGGCCGAACGCAAGATTGGGCTGATGATAGACCGCTTCCTGGGACAGGAGGAAGTGGTAATCAAATCGCTGGGTAAATATCTCGGCGCCACCGAGGGCGTGGCCGGTGCAACTATTCTTGGCGACGGACGTATCCGTCTGATCGTCGACCTGATCGGATTGTTCCGGCTGGCTCGGAAACTGGGTGGCTGAGGAAAACACGATTGTGGCTCTAACTCAAAAGGAAATCAGAATCCTCGTGGTCGATGACTCCGCCTTCATGCGTAAGGCGCTGTCGATGATGCTCGAGTCCGACCCTGCCATCAAAGTCATTGGAACAGCGCGTGATGGGGAAGAAGGAGTCGAAAAGGCGCGCAGTCTGAAACCGGACCTAATAACGATGGACATCGAGATGCCGCGCATGGACGGACTGGCAGCCCTTCGCGAAATCATGAAAACTGACCCGATACCGGTGATGATGGTATCCTCGCTCACGACTGACGGGGCCAGCGCTACCCTTGACGCTCTGGAAATGGGCGCAGTCGATTTTATACCCAAGCAACTATCCTATGTCAGCCTTGATATCGTCAAGATTAAAGAGGACCTAGTGGCCAAGATCAAAGATATCGCTCGTCGAAAAGGGGTCCTGATGGCTCGAGCTCGCCGGGCCAACTTCGCTCGACTAAGCGATACCCGTGATTCGGCAGGCGCCTCCCGACCTTCTCGCCATACAGCCGGTCCGCCGGCTCCGTTAAGACCGCTGAGAAAGCGCAATCATGCGGTTGGCATAATCGCCATCGGATCCTCTACTGGCGGTCCGCCCGCCCTGCAAGCGGTGATTCCGCGCCTGCCGCGCAACCTTCCGGTCGGAGTCGTTATCGCGCAGCATATGCCAGCCACCTTCACTCAGTCCCTGGCTGAGCGTCTTAATACTCTCTCCGAGGTTTCTGTCAAGGAAGCCGCCGATGGTGACTCGATCGAACCCGGTACGGTTCTGATAGCACCGGGCGGTCGCCAGATGACAGTGAAGCGTTCGTCCCGGGGAACCCGCGTTGTCATTTCCGATCAGCCCGCTGAAGCCCTGTACCGTCCTTGTGTCGATGTGTTGATGAATTCGGTAGCCGACTCCCACGGCGGCGCGACTATGGGTGTTATCCTCACCGGGATGGGTAACAACGGCGTCATAGGTTTGCAGACCGTAAAAGCCAGAGGTGGCGTGATTATTGCCCAGAACGAAGAAACCTGTGTCGTCTACGGTATGCCACGGGCTGCGATCGAAGCCGGCGTCACCGACCACATCGTTTCCATCGACAGTGTCGCCGACGAAGTCATGACATACTTCTAAGCAGGCCGGGCAGCAAGCTGCCTTTTTGCGCTTCGCGCGCTATGCCACCCACAGCACACCCCAGCCCTCGTAGGGCAGGATCCCATATGCGCTAACTTAAGCAGCATTCGGTAGCCCACCCAGAGTGAAGCCAGAGGCGGAACGCCGGGTGGAAACACATATTTCGTGGTCTCTGTCGACTAAAGTCAGCGCGTATGGGCAGGATCCCTGCGATCCTGCCGAACCGTCATCCTGAGCATTCCCTCCAACCGTCATCCTGAGCATTCCCTCCAACCGTCATCCTGAGCGGAGTCGAAGGACGGGCGACCCACCATTCATGGTGAAGGCCGGAATATCCCACTTTGAGGAGGCCGTCCTGCTATCCACGTTCTTCCAGTGAATCTACACGGGAACGGTCCCAGGTGACCGGACATACCCAAAAATCGCGCCCGATGGCCGGACCAGTTTTTAGTTGAATTAGGTCTGCCGCCTTCAGCTTATTGTCATGAGTAATTTGGGATGTTTTGTGGTAGGAAGTCATGGATGACCAGGACAGCACAGTTGTGGCGTCAGTAGAAGCAGGCGATGAGGTAACGCGCTTTACCGAATCGTATGCCTCGTTCAATCGGATAATAAACTCCCTGCAGCGCAAATACATCGAATTGCAGGAGGAGTTCACAACCCAAAATGATGAACTGGTGGAGGCCAACCGTCAACTGATAGAACTGAGCCGACGGCAGTTCGAAGCCGCCGAGTTTCTCAACAGCATTCTGGATTCACTTTCAGCCGGGGTGATCGCTGTCGATCAATCCGGACGAGTAACACATTTCAACCCGGCCGCTTCTCTGATCATGGGGATACCGCGCAAAAACCCGCTGGGGAAGCTCTATCGTGATGCTTTTCCACCCGGTCGTCCCGCCGATGCCAACGCCCTCAGGGCTGCGGAAACCGGCCGCGAGGTTACGGCGGTGGAGAAGGAGATCGATCTGGGCGATCACGGAAGTCGGTGTTTATCTGTTTCAACGGCTATCCTGAAGGATGGCGAAGGCCGGATCAACGGCGCCGTGGAACTGTTTCAGGATATAACGAAAACTCACAAGATGGAATCGGAGTTGGCCCGCCTGAACACTCTGGCGGCACTGGGTGAGATGGCCGCCACGGTGGCGCATGAAGTGCGCAATCCTCTGTCAGCCATCGCCGGTTTTGCCGGGCTGCTGAAACGTGATCTGAAGAAAGACGATCCTCGGCGAGCAACCACCGACAAAATAATCTGCGGTGTAGACAGATTGAACAAGACAGTCGAGACTTTGCTGAACTACAGCCGGTTTCAGCAGATCAGCCGCCAGGAGGTGGTGCATCAGGAATTCATCACCGCCACCATCCGACAATACCTCGCCGATAATCGGCCAAGACTGCGTGATACCAGTATTCGTGTCGCCGCCTTTGAACCGGTCGATGCGTCCGAGACCAAGACTAATGTCGATGCTGTTCTCTACCGCCAGGCGATACTGAATATCCTCGACAACTCTCTGGAAGCACTCGACGGCGGGGGAGAGGTTATTGTGCGTTCACGTCTTTGGTCCCGCGACGAGGCGGCCAGAGCATTTGGCGAGCGTGTGCTGCTGGATACTAATGAGACGATTCTGGAAACGATCATTTCGGATAACGGCCCCGGCATTGATGAAGAACATCTTGACAAGGTGTTTGCGCCGTTTTTCTCGACCCGTCCCGACGGAAACGGATTGGGATTGGCCGTTGCCTGGAAGATCTTGAAAACCCACTCGGGAGATATCCTGGCTCAGCGCAGTGAGGAAGGGGGGGCTGCCTTCCATCTCTTGCTACCCACGAGAATTGACCACCAGAAGAGGGAACATCTCTAATGAAACACTCCGTGTTGGTTGTCGATGACGACAGTTTGGTAAACGAATTAGCTTATGAAACTCTGCATCGTGCCGGCTATGACTGTCGCACCGCCCACTCCGCCGAAGAAGCGCTGGCCGAACTGAACGACCGTGAAGCAGACATAGTCCTGTCCGACCTGAAAATGCCCGGCATGGACGGCATCGAGTTACTGAAACAGGTCAAGAAAATGTCCCCGGACACGATCGTAATTATGATCACCGCTTTTGGGACGATTGAGACGGCGGTCAGAGCGATCAAGTTAGGCGCTGATGATTTTCTCATCAAGCCGATAGTCCCGGAGACACTCGAACATATCACTGCCAGGGCTTCGGAGATACTTGACCTCAGGAGCGAGAATGCGCTGATGCGGCGTGATCTTAGCAACAAGTTCCAGAACCTGGTCGGCAAGTCCAAAGTAATGAAAGAGATATTTGATCTGATCGAGTCCATTGCCGACGCCCGTTCTACCGTCATGTTGACCGGCGCCTCCGGGACCGGCAAAGAACTGGTAGCTCGGGCCATACACTATAGCTCCAAGCGCGGTGAAGGTCCCTTCATCAAACTAAACTGCGCCGCGCTGCCTGAAAACCTGGTCGAGGCGGAACTGTTCGGCTATGAAAAAGGCGCTTTCACCGACGCCAAAAAGACCAACCGAGGCCGTTTCGAACTGGCCGACGGCGGTACTCTGCTTCTTGATGAAATCTCCGAGATGCCGCGGAATTTGCAGGCCAAACTCTTGCGGGTAATCCAGGAGCGCGAATTCGAACGGGTTGGGTCGTCCCATACGATTTCCGTAGATGTCCGTATAATAGCGACTTCCAACAGTAATCTAAAGGAACACATTCGCAATGGGCGCTTCCGCGAGGATCTCTTTTACCGTCTCAATGTCATCCCGATCATCATAAGCCCGCTGGAAGATCGCAAGGAAGACATCCCGTTGTTGGTGGACCATTTCATCGCCAAGTACAACCGGGAGAATTCCAAGCAGATCACTGGTCTGGACAGTACCGCTCTCAGGCTGCTTATGAAATACCACTGGCCGGGCAACGTGCGCGAGTTGGAGAATCTGGTGGAACGCGCCGTGGTCACTTCCAAGGCGACGGTTCTCACCGAGGACGATTTCCCGGCCGATCTGGCGCTGGGGCCGATTGCCGACGATCTGCCATCTTTGCGCGTCCCGATGAAACTCGAAGAAGGCAGTAAGTATCTGATTCTCAAAACGCTTGAGAAATTCAACGGCAACAAAACCAAAGCGGCGGATGCTCTGGGCATTACGACTCGCACGATCAGAAACAAACTGGCCGAATACCGAGGCGAAGAATTGGTCTAGCGGCCTCATCACCTGTCATTCCGGGCTTTGACCCGGAATCCATCTTTTCTTACGCCGTCATGCGACCCCGCGTGACGGTCTCTTTGTTTCCGTGGGCGGCAGACGCCCTCGTCTGCCCCTCGGCGGACCACTGGCCAGCGGTGTGGAAATGGGTTCGTTTTCCGGAAAAAAGTTTTTTGTGGCGGGCTGGGGTAGCGATTGGGAAGGTTGCGGATGCTGGAGTTGGTGCCAGAGGCGGCGATCTGTTTCTCATTCGTAGACATAGGGCGATCCTTTACGGACGACTGCGAAGCCGCATTTTGCGTGGGATTGGTACTGTTTTTGTGAGAGGTGAAGAATCGGCTGCGGCTTCAAACGAGGGCGGCAGACGTCTTTGTCATCCCCTCCATTGTGTCTGTGCTGGTTTTATTCCCCTTGATTTCGCGTAGCGGCGGGCCTTTCGTCCGCCGACCACAGGTAGCATCTCGTAGGCCGTCCGGTGGTGCGGTTCACAAATCTGAGGGTGGTCATGGGTATCCAAGTTTTCACTTGTGCTCATATACCGCACTGATGTATACTGCGGCTAGGCCAGGACCTAAGAGCAGATTGGATTAGCAGGTGGCGGAAACACTGGAGCGCACGGACTTTATCATTGAGATCGATTTCGACAAGGGAAGCCGGAATCCCGCTCGCGTTTTTCAGACAATGTCCGAGTTGATCGGCTCCTTTGAGGCGTTGGATGTAGATCTCGCAGTTTCAGTTCACGCCAAGGTGGAAACCGTCCTTCTCTTAGAGGACGTAGAGGCTGGCTCTATTCGTACAAGGCTCGCGAGCCTTCTGACTGTGTTACCGGACGATATCCTGAGGAGCGGTGAGGCCAAGAAGATCATCGGCCACTTTTTGGTTGCTTCCAAGCACATGATGCTCCGTTTCCTGGCCTCACGAGCCAAAATCACCAGTCAAATCGAGATTCGGGAACTTCAAGGGAGCCTTCTAGAGCTTGCTAAGGAAACAGGTGTGCGTCAGATTCCAGCTTATTCACCGATACAAATCCCTAGATTGCTCCGGTCGGTTGGCAATATCACTCAAGCCATATCCCATTTGAGTGAAGAGGACAAAGCCGCGCTCATTACATATGACCAACGGACGTCATTTAATCGCGATTTCGAGTACGACCCGGAAGAGGTGGAAGGGTTGATTACAGTTGAGACAATAACCAACGAGTCCACCATGATACTCAAGGTCAAGAAACCCGACTATCTCGGTGAATCGATGTGGGAGTTCAAGCATGGACCCGCTGCAATTGCAGCAAAGATCGTCGATGAGGGATGGTTGATGGAGTTTCAAGGGCGTAAAGTAGAGGTTGGTCCAGGTGATTCGTTGAGAGCCCGGATTGAGCAAGCTGTAATGTATGATTCAGACCATAATGTGATCGGGACGAAGTCTAAAGTAGTCAGAGTTCTGGAAGTAATCCACGAGGACAAGGCAGGTCAGAGTGATATATTTGACTAAAGTATCCATAAGACAGCGGTCTCCAAGTCGGATGAAATGTGGCGCAACTACTTTCGTCAATTTGGAAGAACGGAATGAATTGGGGAATCAATAAATGGAGATGATTATTGGTATTTTGGCTGCGGTGGCCAGTATGGTCGCGGGTGGTATTGCATCGACGGACTTTTTTCGTCGTTTGTTTCGAAAGCTCTTGAAGGCTCCTGAACCCGTCGCTGGTCACTCCCATCGGTTGGCAGAGCTAATCGCGCGACTTAACGAAGCCTCGGCTGAAGTTGATTTAGTCTTGAGTGAATTGGCGATAGTCGCCTCAGCTAAGGAAAATACCGTCAGTAAACTGGAGGAGGATATTGAGACTTTGCGGGAGCGGGAAGAAAACCTTCAAGGGAGAATAAGAACATTAACAGACGTTCCACTGCCCGCCGTGGATCATTTTGCACAACTAATGGCTGGTAACGAGCGCAGAAAGGCCCGCCGTGATTACCTGTTATTTGGTGCAGGTGTGATTGTCACAACTATCATCGGCATAATCATTCAGACTGCAATTGGCTGATCGGCCGGGTAGGTCCCATTGGGTCACAAAGGAGGTACTGGTGAGCAGAGACTATCAAGACTTGAAGGTCAAGATGTTTGCATCTTCAGCGATATGCTTTGTTGGGAGCATTTTCTTCTATTCAGGTGTTACCGGCGGTGACCCTGAGTTCGGTAGCAAGATAGCGGTACTGTTCTTGTTCGGAGGGGTCCTGACTCTAGCTCTTGGTATTGTTTACGGGCTGTTCACTTCGAGTGGCAGTAGACCGCCTTCGCAATCCCAGTCGCCTTTTTGGATGATCCTAGCACTTTTGAGCGGAATAGCGGCAATAATAACCATCGCTGGCGCATTGAAAAGCTTCTGATCTCCAAACAGCCCACTCCTCTTGGTGATGGGCAAAGCGCAAATGCCAATTATTGCCCCTCACAATAACCCTACCAATTCCTACCAAAACGCCGCTGTACATCGCTAAGTAAAAGGAGCAAACCCATGAACTCAGAAACTTGCTCGTGCCCGCTTGCTGTGAGAAACTGTAGGGCAGAACCGCTTCTGGTTCTGCCAATCTTCCTTGGCGGAACCGCTATGAGGGTTCCGCCCTACAAGACTACGCAAAAGCATTTGTCGGAACCACAGGGGTTCCGCCCTACAAGACGTCTGTTCAGGCCAGTCTCGTAATCACCACCGATTCTATTATCCGAATATAAAAACAGACAAAACGAACCCATTTCCCCGCCGTGTACAGAACCCTTCGACTGTGCTCAGGGTGACGTATTGTGCCCGGCAAATGTTCAAATCTGCCGCCTGCCTGGACTTGCCCAAAAGCCTCAAAAACCGACCCATCCTGCCGATAAACAGAAGAAGAGGTGTCTTGCGGTCGGCAATTATGCCGCCTCAAGCCCTGAGGAAAGTTATCGAGTATGGATCTGGCAACCTTGATGGGACTGGTGATGGCGGTCGGCGCTATCGGTTTCGCCTATGTGCTGGAGGGTGGTAATCCCGACGCTATTTTCCTGACAGCTCCTTTGCTGATCGTGATAGGAGGAACATTAGGTGCCACCACCGTGACGACTTCGATCCAGACCGTTCTGCGGGTCCCGGTGTACTTGCGCCTCGCCTTTTTCGGTCGACCTCATCCATTCAACGAGACCATAGATCAGATTGTCAAACTGGCCGAAAAGGCACGTCGGGATGGTATTCTCGGCCTGGAGCGAACCCTCAAGACAATAGCCAATCCCTTCTTTCGTAAGGCGGTTCAGTTGGTCATCGACGGCACCGAGGTGACCGTCCTCAGAGAGATTCTCGAAACCGAGATCGCCTATATGGAAGATCGTCACCGCAAGGGAATCGCCTTTTTCAAAAAAGCGGGCGGTTTCGCACCCACCATGGGAATCCTGGGAACGGTGCTCGGCCTAATCCACGCCCTGGGTGACACCTCGGATGCCAGCCGGATGGCTGCCGCTATCGCCAGCGCTTTCATAGCCACCCTGTGGGGGGTCGGCCTGGCCAATCTGTTTTTCCTCCCGATATCGGATAAGCTGAAAATGCGTCATGAGGAAGAGTTGGCCCATCTCGAACTGATCCTGGAAGGTGTGATTGCCCTGCAGTCGGGTGATACACCGCGCAACGTCCGTACCCGTTTGGTCGGGTTTGTCGCTCCCCGCCACCGTTTTCAAGAGTTGTAGCCGTGCGCCGTCTCCGTCGCCAGAAGGATGAGCAGGACGACCACGGGCGCTGGCTCCTGACCTATGCCGACATGATTACGCTTCTGCTGGCGTTATTCATCATCATGTACTCTATGTCCCGGGTCGACGCCAAACGCTTCGGAAAGATGGCCGAGGCCCTCAACGGCATCCTCAAGGGTGGTCATAGCATTCTGAAGAACCAGGGTGAGGAACAATTCAAGACCGGCCACGGCGTACTGAAGCTGGGCGATCTGCGGATGATTCAGCGGCAGGTGGAAGAGCAGTTCGAGACCAAGGAGCGTGGGGAAGAGGTGCTGACCGAGGTCACCGAACGCGGTCTGGTGGTGCACATCGTGGAGTCGGCGCTGTTCGACGTCGCCTCGGCCGATTTGCAGCCGCGAGCCATGGAACTGCTGGACCTCATCTATGAGGAAATCAAGGACACGCCCAACCATATTCGGGTCGAAGGGCACACCGACGATCTACAAATCAACACGGCGCGCTTTCCCTCCAACTGGGAGCTCTCGGGCGCTCGGGCCACGGAAGTAGTGCGCTACTTCATCGACGAGCACAATATGCCGCCCGGTCGGATTTCCGCCCTCGGTTACGGCGAATACCGCCCCATCAGACCCAACAACTCGATAGAGAACCGCGCCACCAATCGACGTGTCGACATCGTTATACTCACGCGCGAGCTTTCTCTCACGGAACCGTCGGCCCAGTTGTACGGCCAGACCGATCAATAGCAAAATCTTCACGTTCTCGGTGGAAATCGTTTCCGCAGGCGTTTCCGATGGTATCCCGATTAGCGTCAGCCTGTGAGGGATAACTGCAAACCCAACAATAAAATAGAAGAGACCTCGTCACTTTGGCACTGACCTTGCTTAGAAGCCATGCGAAGAAAAGCGTGTGAGCAATTGGTATGGTAAACAAAACAGCTGGTTTCATGTTTCAGCGACTCGGGATACCCAAGTTCGAGAAGTACCTCGATCTGGCCTCGTTTCGTCACAAGCTGATCGGCGGCAATATCGCCAACGTTTCGACTCCCGGCTATCGCAGCCGCGCCATCGACTTCAACGCTGAGTTTGCGCGTCTCACCGGCGAGACCGAAAATCTGGCCGGTGTACGCTCGCATAGGGCGCACCTACCGCTTGGCTTTCACGCTCAACGTCCGCCCGAACCGGATGAGGCCGAAATCATCGAAGGGGATATGAACTCAGTCGATATCGACAAGGAAATCTCGACTTTGGCCCAGAACGAACTGTTGTTCACCATCGGAGCGAGGTTGCTCAAACACAAGTTTGACGGCTTGCGCAAAGTTATTACCAGCAGGTAGAGGAATTACGGATGGCCGGTATACTCAACGCAATTGAGATCTCAGCGCAGGGACTGTCGATCCAGCGCGCTCGCATGAACACGACCGCGCGCAATATCGCCAATGCTGAGACCACTCGCACCGAAGAAGGCGGCCCGTACCGCCGTCGCCGCGTTCTGGTTGAAGAAGAAGCGGTCAAGGGTGGTTTTCGCAATATGATCAGGCGGGCCGGAACGCGTCTGGCCAGGACCAACAGCCGTCACCTGCCGGTTCACTCGGAACGGATCACGCGTAATATCGAACTGCCGACGGTCAGCCACGAAGAGACAATCGATTCCGCCTCCGGCTACAAGTTAGTACACGATCCATCACATCCGGACGCCGATGGTGAGGGGTACGTCAAAATGCCCGACATCGAGATCGTTACCGAGATGGTTGACATGATGGCAGCTACACGCGCTTATGAGGCCAATACGGTGGCTATCTCGGCGGCCAAGAAAATGGCCGAGGACGCACTGGAAATATAGTCTTAGGAAGGAATAGGATATGCAAGTCAACCCCGTAGGTGTTCAGACCTACCAGCAGTTCAACCGTCAGGAGAATACTGCCGAGCGAGCGGACGGTTCCACGACGGCGCCGGACCAATCAAAAAAGGTCGCCATCACACCACAGGAAGAAACTAGTGAATCACGCCTGGCGGTGAAAGTGCCGCGTGGCAGCTACGCCGACAACCTGACCGAAGCTGAAACTCGGGCCCTCGATCTTCTGTTCAGCCGCTTCAACGATAACGGACGGTTCGGTCCGGGTTACACTGCAGGTAGCGACGGTGAATCGGCCGACCGGGCAGTAGGGAACGTCATCGATCTGAAAGTCTGAGTGAGAAAATGAGCGCAATCAACAGTGTCCAACGTCTCGTGCCGGGCCTCATCGAGCGTCCCGGTGGAAAGAAAGTGAGTCTCGGCCCCCACGAACCGATCGAATCGGGGAAGTTTACTGAAATGTTGGGGAAACTGTTGAACAACGTCAACGAGCTGCATCAGGAGTCGGCTCAAATCCAGCAGGCGTTTCTTTCCGGCGAACCGGTGGAGTTGCATCAGATCATGATTAAAGCTGAACAGGCCGGTATCGCCACCGACCTTTTGCTGGAAATTCGAAACAAGCTGATGAACGCTTACAATGACATAATGCGAATGCCCTTATAGGTTTGAGTCAAGAGCCCGGCTGATCATGGATGGTTATTGTGCCGGAACCGATAGGAATGGTTTATGGAGGCTCCCAAGGAGTTTTTTAAGAACGTAGCAGGATTTGTCGGTCGCATGTCGCCCAGCCAGGTGATGATGCTTTTGGGTATCGTTGCCGGAACGTTGGTCGGCGTTGTCTTCCTCGTGGGTTGGTTGAACACCGTCACTTATGCCCGGCTGTACTCCAACCTGGATGAAGCCGAGGCGGGTGAGGTTGTTTCATTCCTGAGTCAGAACAACATCGATTACCGGCTATCGGCCGGCGGGCGCACCGTTGAGGTGCCGTCGTCGAAGGTCTACCAGGCGCGCATCGCGCTGGCCACAGAGGGGTTACCTCGTTCCGGAAGCGTCGGCTATTCGATCTTCGATGAAAACAACCTGGGCATGACCGACTTTCTACAGAACCTGAACTTTCGCCGCGCCCTGGAAGGCGAACTAACCCGCACTATCATGCAACTGCGTGAGGTCGATGCCGCCCGTGTGCATATCGTCATCCCCAAGGACCGCCTTTTCAAGGAGGACCAGAAGGAGGCCACAGCATCGGTGGTGCTCAAACTCCGACGCGGCGGTCTGGGCAAACAGCAGGTGGCGGGTATCTCGCATCTGGTGGCGTCATCGGTCGAAGGTCTAACCCCGGGCAATATCACAATTGTCGACTACGACGGCAATCTGCTGTCGTCGGGACAGGACAGCGACGCCTTGGCCGGACTGAGCGTTTCGCAGATCGAGGTCGGCCATGCGGTCGAGCAGCATCTGGAACAGAAAGCTCAGACCATGCTGGACGAGGTGTTGGGACCAGGGAATGCGGTTATCAGGGTGACGGCGCAGCTCGATTTCCAGCAACTGGAACGCACGGCTGAGATCTATGATCCCAACGCCCCCTCAATCCGAAGTGAACAGCGCATCAAGAATTCAAACAGTTCATCTGACCGCAGCGAGGAGGACGCCGAGAGCCAGGAAGAGGACGCCCAGGAAACGGTGATCACCAACTACGAGTTGAACCGGACGGTTGATCACATCGTCAACGCCGTCGGCAACATCGAGAGATTGTCGGTGGCGGTGCTGGTTGACGGCACCTATTCCGAAGTAGTAGGTGAGGATGGCGCTGTAGAGTTGATCTACGAACCGCGCTCTCCCGAGGAACTCGACCGCCTCGAGTCCATTGTCAAAAACTCCATCGGTTATGACGCTGAGCGTAACGACCAAGTCGAGATGCTCAACATTGCTTTCGATCGCAGGAACATCGACACCGACCGTGAGGCCCTCGATGCCATGTACCTTCGGGAATTCTACATGGACGCGGCGCGCAAGGTCGGGTATGTGCTGCTGGCAGCCTTCTTATTCCTGTACCTAAAGAAGAAATCCAGGAAGCTGCTTGGCGCTTTAGCCAAGCTGATTCCGCCGCAACCTACGCGCCGAACCGCTCAGGAACCGGAGACGGTAGAGGATGAGGAACCGTTGGTGTTGCCGGAGAAGCGTAAACCGCGCCTGGTGGACAAGATGCAGGAAACGGCCAAAAAAGAGCCGGAGGAAATCGCCAGAGTCATCAAGACTATGATGATTGAGTAGGTTGACCATGGACTACGAAACAATGACCCCGATGCAAAAGGCTGCCGTTGCGCTGGTCGCTTTCGGATCCGAAGTCTCGGCCCTGGTCTTGAAAGGAATGGCCGAGACGGACCTTGAGGCCATCACAATTGAAATCGCGAACCTGCGCGACGTCCCCAGCGAAATCGAAGAGAAGGTGATCAACGAATGCCATCAGATTTTCATGGCTCGGCAATATATCTCCCAGGGTGGTGTAGACTTTGCTCGCCAGATTCTGGAGAAAGCGGTCGGTGCCGGCAAAGCCAAGGAGATTATGCACCGGCTGGAGACGACGATTCGGTCAACCGGTTTCTCGCTGCTGAAGGACATCGATCCCAAACAGCTTACCGGCTTCTTGCAGAACGAACACCCACAGACAATCGCCCTGATCCTGACCCAACTGGCCTCGATCCATGCCGCCGCCGTGCTGGCCGAGCTATCCCCGGAGTTACAGGGAGAAGTGTCGTTTCGCATAGCTACCATGGAAAAAATCGCGCCGGACATCCTGCGCGAAATCGAACAAACCCTCGAGGGACATTTCGAACAGTCGGCCGGTGGTGAAATGTCCACCTCCGGCGGCGCCAAGGCGCTGGCTGAAATTCTCAATCTGATCGACACCTCGGCCGAGAAAAACGTGCTGCAGTCGCTGGAGGCCGGTGATCCCGATCTTGCAGCCGAGATCAAGAACATGATGTTCGTCTTTGACGACATCGTGCTCCTCGACGATCGCTCCGTCCAACGGCTGCTCAAGGAGATTGAGACCAAGGATCTGTCACTCGCGCTGAAGGCAGCCAGTGATGAGGTCAAGACCAAGATATTTTCCAATGTATCCGAGCGCGTGTCGGTGATGATCAAGGAAGAGATGGAGTTTATGGGCCCGACCCGTCTGTCCGACGTCGAGGCGGCCCAGACGCGCATTGTCGAAGCTATCCGTCGCCTGGAGGAGGAAGGCCAGATCATTATTTCCGGTCGCGGCGGTAAAGAGGATATCATTGTCTAAAATCATTCGCTATACGCAGCGGGCGCCCACCGTCTACATCGGCGAAAAACATCTTGATCGCAACAAAGAGGCGGCGGCCGAACAAAAACTGGCCATTCTTCTGCCGGATGTGGAAGTGTTCACCGATCCTGACGGCGCCAAACTTATCCCCATACAGGAAGTCGACAAGATCGACCGGTTCCTTCGGCAGATGTCTGATAAGTCTCGCAAAGATGGTCTGCAGCAAGGATACAACAAAGGTCTTGAGGAGGGGCTGGACAAGGCGCGAGAGGTTCTTCAACAACTGGACCAGGCTATCAAAGATGCCATCGCTCAGCGCGAATCACTACTCAATGAGGCCAAGCAGAAGATTCTTGAACTGGTAATCCAGATCAGCCGCAAGGTCACTTACGATGCCGTCAAGGCGGACCCGGAAGTCACTCTCGAAATGATCAGCGGCGTTATTGACAGCCTCGTTGACCGATCACGGCTGAAGATCAAGGTTCATCCCGATCACTTACCGATCGTCGAGCAAAACATCGACAAGTTCCTCAAAGGTTCTACTACCATCAAAGAGATCACCATTGTACCGGATCCACGGGTGAAGTACGGTGGCTGCTTCATTGAAACGCCTACCGGTGATATCGACGCCCGCCTGGAGTCACAGTTCGAGGTCATTGAAGAGGCCATCCTTCTCACTGAGGAGAGCTCTTGACGCATTGTGCTTATGATGTCTACGCCGAAAGGATCGCCAACGCCCGGCCGATCAAACATTTCGGCAAAGTTACCAAGGTAGTCGGGCTGGTGATCGAATCTGCCGGGCCGGCCGTGTCGGTCGGTCGGTTGTGTCATATTGAGAACTTCGACAGTGGTGTCCGCATGAAGGCCGAAGTGGTTGGTTTTCGTGACGATAGAATCCTCTTGATGCCGTTGGGATCGATATCAGGTCTCACCCCGGGCGCCATTGTAACATCGACTTTTGAACAACTACGCGTGCCGGTCGGAGACCAACTGGTGGGTCGTGTGCTCGGCGGCCTGGGCCAACCGATCGACGGCAAGGGACCGGTGCTCACAAGCAGCATGCGGCCGGTGCATAGTGAACCGATTGCTGCCCTCAAACGACAGCGGATCGACCAGGCGTTGCGCACCGGCATACGGGCAATCGACCTTACCTGTGCCATCGGCAAAGGCCAGCGCATGGGCGTTTTTTCCGGCTCGGGCGTCGGTAAATCGGTCATGCTCGGCATGATGGCGCGTGGTTCCTCGGCTGATATCAATGTCATCGCGCTGGTGGGTGAGCGCGGTCGTGAAGTGCGTGAGTTTATTGAGCGCGATCTCGGGCCGGAAGGAATGAAAAACAGCGTGGTCGTTGCCGTGACCTCCGACCAGCCGGCTCTGATTCGAATCAAGGGGGCCATGGTCGCGACCACCATCGCCGAACATTTCCGCGATCAGGGACGTGATGTCATGCTCCTGATGGATTCTCTGACGCGAATAGCCATGGCCCAGCGCGAGATCGGTATTGCCGTCGGCGAGCCACCCACCACCAAAGGCTACACACCTTCGGTCTTCGCTCTGTTACCACGTCTTCTGGAACGGGCCGGGCACACCGCCAAGGGTTCCATCACCGGCATTTACGCCGTCCTGGTAGAAGGTGATGATTTCAACGAGCCGGTCTCAGACGCCGTCCGCTCTATTTTGGACGGACATGTCTCACTGTCGCGCCGGTTGGCCACTCGCAACCAATACCCGGCTGTCGACGTGCCTGACTCAATCAGCCGTTTGGCCAGGGACGTAGCAACCGACGATGAGCAAAAGCTGGCCGGCGAGGTGCGGGAACTGATGTCAGTGTACCGTGAAGCCGAAGATTTGATAAACATCGGTGCTTACGTCAAGGGTTCCAATCCGGCCATCGATCGGGCTATTGATAAACACGAACCTCTCAATGAGTTCTTCCGACAGGCCATAATGGAACAGTCCGACCACGAGGACTCTCTCCGCCGGCTTGGGGAAATACTGGCCGACTAAAGGGCACTTCCTGTGAAAAAATTCAAATACCGTCTGCAGGCGCTCTTGAAGGTCAAAGAACATATCGAACGAGAGCGCCAAAAAGAGCACGCCACAGCCCTCCAGAAAGAGCACCATCAGTCAAACGAACTGGATCGTCTTGACCGTTCCCGCGACAGTAATCTGTCTCAGCAGCGCGACCAGATGAAGGAAAATCTCTTAGTAGCCGAGATGCTGATCTACTCGCGCTATCTGGCCAGACTGAAACGCGAACGACTGGCCGGTACCGAACTGCTCAAAGTACTGGAAGAGGAGAGGGAAAAGAAGCGTACTGACCTCGTTGAAGCTGCCAAAGAACGTCGTGTTCTCGAGAAGCTCAAAGAACGGCAGTTGGCTAAACACAACGCCGAGGTCGAACAAGTGCTCACCAAAGAGAGTGACGAGATCGCTGTTACCTCCTATCGTCGCAAAGGTGACACGTAACGGCGATGCTGCCAGAGAGTCCGTCGTCGCCACCGTAGCGTTTCAGTCTGTCGGCTTAGCGCCTATCTCGACGATACTCCAGACCATGTCAAAGTCCTGCAATAAAGGCCTCCCAAATATGGGAGGCCGATTGAGTATTCAAACAATATCGATGTTTCTGCGGTGCCTGTTCAGGGTCGTCACTGGTAACAAGGTGGGGGAGGAGAACCATCCTGGAACATGTAGTCGACCAGGTAAACCAGGTCGCTGATGTCAATGCTTTCCTCCGGGTCGCCGTCCAGGTTTGCCTCACCCAGACAGACTGGCGCCTCTCCGGAGTTGAACATGTAGTCGATCAGATAGATCAAGTCGGAGATGTCAACAGCATCGTCGGGGCCGTTGTCGATATTCCCACGGTCACCTATGCAGCAGCCGCCGGCCTGGATGTCAAGATAACCCTCGACCACCTGGGGGGAGAAGGCCTCGTGGAAATCATCTGAAAACAACGTGCTGTACTCCACTTGGGGTGCGAACAGGGTGACTGTATCGACCGTCACAAGCTGCGGGTCGATGGTCGACAGGTATCCGAAATGGATGGTGCCCAGAAGCCCTTCGCCGGGTGGAATGAGATCATCGAAGGCTATGAAGTAGATGCTGAGACCGGCGTCAATTGTAGTCCAGCCGGTAGCGGAGTACCCGGCCAAACGTCCGCCGACGAACGAGAAAGAATCCACCGTTACGTCCGGTGAATCCCAACTGAGGGTCACCTCGACCCCGGTGAGAGATTCATCTGTGGTGAAATAGACCGGCAACTCGCCGCTGCCGCTGGCATAGGCCACGGCTGAATCAATCCGCACGGTGTCGGGTATCCCGGGATCCTGTGCCAGAACCAAGCCGCCGGTAGGGGTGAGAGCCAGAACCACCGCGGCCGACATCAGGTAAGTCTTCATACTGTCACGCATCGCTGTTTCCTCATCATTTTTCAAACCAGTAGATAGCAAAAACAATGCAAGTTAGCAGAAAACTGTCATAGGCCGATACCCGAGTAAGTAATTGAGCCGGTGCTATTGAGCCGCCAACAATATAAGCAAAGATGTACTTTCTGGCAATAGTTTTTTTGTCGGTTCCAGCGTGCAAGAGGATTCACATACTTATCCCTTATACGGTACAGTCCGCCCGTTTTGCCACGGCGGCGCTCATTTTTCACGATATTCTGCCGATGTTTCAACTATGGCTATACAGAAGCAAACCCGCAAGATCGAACGCTGCGCCTATATCAAGGCTTGCTACCTGGCCGAGGAGCTGAAATGCTTCGGTTACAAGACGGACTGCCCCCTCTACCAGAAATCGAATGGTGAGTACTACAGCGAACCAAGATTCAACGAGGCCATGGACAAACTGATCAATAAGACCATCGCCAAGTATCAACTTCCATAGCCTGACTTCAACGTGATCGATCTAGGGGGTTTGCCAGTATCACGGTTCGGTTGGCTTTAGGTGCCGGGATGATTATCCCCGTACTTCTCAAACAACGCCTGGAAGCGCGGGCGGTCACGGAGGGGATCATAGTAGGGATCAAGTCTCAATTTGGCCACCGTTACAGATGAGGGGATAGACAATAGCGTATCAATTAGGTCTAACGCTTTATCGTACTCGCCTACCCGAGCATAGGTGACAGCCAGGTCAACGAGTGGTTCTGCGCCAAGATAGGCATCTTCCGACAGAGACAGGTCTGCCGTGTCACCGCGCGCCGCCACGATTGCCTTCTCTTTGTCTCCCAGCCGCGCATACACTAATCCCAAAGATGGAGGCAAGGAGCCCCCCACAGCCAGGTCACGTTTATGCAGAGCCTCAATAAAGGTCCGCGCAGAGTCATAATAAACTCTACTCTGGCGCGTCTGCCCTAGTAAATGGTAGGTTTCGGCAAGGGAAACCAAATAGTTTGCTGAATCTTCCGGTGTCTGGCAATGCTTGATGTAGTCAAGGATAGGCACCAGCGCATCTTTATACTGACGCAGCAACGTGTGATACCACCACCGCATGTAAAGTTCATTATCCTTGTTTCTTATTCCGCCCGGCGGTGCCGAGTCCAATAACTGAAGCGCACGGTATGCGTCACCATTTCGCGCCACAAATGTATATCCCATCGTGATGTAGTAAGTCGGACTATCCGGGAATAGCTCTAAGCCCTTTGCAGCTACATTCTCAGCGTCGTCAAATCGACGCAGGATCCGAGCCGTTTCAACCAAGTTAGAGCGTGTAATCGAAGACAGAGGATTCAGTTTCAAAGCCTGTTCTTGAAAGCCGTATGACTCTTCCCAATCTCCCTGTCGCCGCTTTATGTATCCAATCGCAGCCAAGATACCAGCGTCATTAGGACTACTCTTTCTTGCATTTTCGAACTCTGATAGGGCCTTGTCAAAGTCCCGCTCAAAATAGTAGTAGTAATACCCCAGGGCGCCGCGAGCCGCTGTGCTGGACGAATCGAGAGCCATGGCTCGCTTTGCGGCCAGCCTGGCTTTGTCTGAGCGCTCTTTTGACCTATCATAACCAAACCAATATACAGTCGAGTGCGTCACCGCCAGTTCTGCATAAGCTGATATGAAAGCAGTATCAAGAGATACTGCCCTTTCAAGCATTGTTGCAGCCAATTCTACATCTTGACGGTCCCGGAACGCATGGAACAACTCGCGACCGCGAAGGTAGTAGTCATACGCTTCCATATTGGCGGTAGGGGCTTGCCTAAGAGTGCGCCTTTCGTCGCCGAGCAAGTTGACATTGAGTGCACTCGCCACCTGTTCGGCAATGTCCGCCTGCGCAGCGAAAACCTGGGTGAGTGCTCGCTCCATGGTGCTGGCCCAAATATGTGAGTCATCGGAGGCACGAATGAGCTGCGGGATTATGCGCACCCGGCTCGTATCGCCCGATTTGTCCCAGCGAATCGTGCCCTCAAGGACATAGTCGACATTCAGTGCTTCGGCAATAACTTTAAGAGGCTTCCCGGAACCCTTATAGTGAACGGCGCTTGTTCTCGAAATGACCCGCAAACCGCTGAGGCCGGCCAGGCGCGCAGTGATCTCATCGGTGATGCCAGCGGCGAAGTACTCATCTTCGTCGGCACCGAGATTCTCAAACGGTAGTACAACCAGCGACGTGACACCGCCACCATCGGCGTCCGGTCGAAACTGTGAATACTATAAACCGATCATGGCTATTACCAATATCACGGCGGCAGGAACAACGTAGTGGTTCCACCAGTACTTCCTGGCCCCTGGTGCAACAACAACCTGTGTCGAGTCCTGTGAGCGCTTCACACGCGTCAAATCCGACAGCATCCCATCCGCATGCTGGTAGCGCGTCTTGACGTCCTTTTCCAGTGCTTTGTCGATGATGGCCTGAAGGCCATCCGGAAGCCCTGATTTGAATCGAGCTATGGGTTCAGGGAGATCGTCACTAACTGCTTTGAGTGTCGCGGCCTCACTATCACGCTTGAAAGGGTTCTGCTGGGTGATTAGTTCATACAGAACCACACCGAGGGAGAACAGGTCGCTGCGATGGTCAACGTTCTTGCCCTGCACCTGTTCCGGCGACATATAGCCAACCGTACCAAGTGTCGAACCGGTCTTGGTTAGCTGATCTGTTCCCACGACAGATGCCAGCCCAAAGTCTACGATCTTGGCTCTGCCGTGTGAATCAATCAGGATATTTGATGGTTTGATGTCACGGTGCGTCACACCCTTTTCATGTGCGTCGTTCAGTCCCTCGCATATCTGGATACTCAGCTCAAGAATCTGCTCGATAGACGGGTCCTTATCGCTAGAAAACTCTCTTAGAGATAGCCCCTCGACATGCTGCATGGCAAAAAACGGACGGCCCATAAACTCGCTCACCTCATAGACATGAATAATGTTAGGGTGATCCAGTTTCGCCGCCGCCTGAGCCTCGCGCTTGAATCGCTTCCGACAGTCCTCATCCTGACACAGATGCGACGGCAGGAACTTGAGAGCAACGTTGCGATTGAGCTTTGTATCCTCAGCCAGGTACACCTCGCCCATGCCACCGGCGCCGATCTTTTCGACGATCCGGTAGTGCGATACCTGAGTGCCAGCGGCTAACGGGGTAAACGATCTCGTTTTATCATCATCAGAGCGGTCTGCTGCCATTGGCTAATCGCCTCAAACGCGCGCTGTTAGCGAGATGTGTTATTAGCAACTGCAAAATACGTCCGGACGTCCTCAAAAACAACCTTGAATTGTACCGGCTCACTGCGTCGGCGTGAAGAGGGGAGAGGTCGGAAATTAAGTCCGGTTTCAAGGATCAATCGCTTCCCATAGACCACGTCAGCCGGCGGTGCGCAACGTAAGCAATCCGGAATAATACCCTACTAGTCAATGACTTAGCTATGTGTCTCGATGTCTGGCATAGATGCTGCTTATAGTGGGGCGGAGAAATGTATGATTAAAGGACTTTACACCTCGGCCTCGGGCATGGTGCCCCACCTGAAGAAGCAGGAACTCTCGGCTAACAATATCGCCAATGCCGGTACTCCCGGCTTCAAAAGGGACATGATTTTTACCCAGGAGTTGTCACGGGCTCAACGGAAACTGCAGCCGCGTCGGTCGGACTGGGAACAACCGATGATTGAGGAAGTCTACACCGATTTCACGGCCGGATTCTTCGACAAGACCGGCAATCCGCTGGACATGGCTATCGAAGGGGACGGCTTTTTCACGCTTGAAGCGGAAGATGGTAATGTCCTGCTGACTCGGTCCGGCAGTTTCACGGTCGACGCCGACGGTTTTGTAGCCTTTCCCGGCGGTCTCCGGCTGATCGGTGAAGGTGGGCCGGTCGAGGTTGGCTCAGGCAAGGTGACGATAGGGCAGTCCGGCGAGATTCGGTCGGACGGTGTTATCGTTGCCCGGATCGTGCCGAGCACGGTGGCTGATATCAACCAGTTGGAAAAGATCGGGAACTCTCTGTACGCTGTGCCGGAGGGTATCGAGTTGATCGCGGTAGAAAGGTTCGACATCAGACAAGGGTATATTGAGACATCGAATGTCGACATCGTTCGCGAGATGATCGACATGATGATCTCATTTCGTGCCTACGAGGCGAACTCGCGGGCCGTTCAGGCGCAGGACCAATCGTTGGACAATTTGTTCAGTCGGGTGGGCGGTAAGCAGTAAATGAGGCGCAAGCCAAGGAGATAAAGATGATAAAAGCGATGCGTACGGCGGCTTCGGGCATGGTGTCGCAGCAGATGAATGTCGACAACATCGCCAACAATCTGGCTAACATGAACACGACCGGCTTCAAGAGGAGCCGGATTGAGTTCCAGGATGTTTTGTACCAGAAGTACCGCCGGGCCGGATCGGCGACAGCAATCGGCAGTCGGGTACCCAATGAGTTGGCGATTGGATACGGCACCAGACCGGTCGCCACGGTTCGCCAATATACGGTGGGTGATCTTACGCAGACCGGCAACCCGCTCGATCTGGCCATAACGGGAGACGGTTTCTTCCAACTGCAACACCCGGACGGCGGCACTGTCTACACGCGTGACGGCGGTATCAAACTCTCGGCTGACGGACGTCTGGTCAACTCCGACGGTTACATCATTCTGCCCGAAATCACTATCCCCGAGGATGCCACCTCGATAGCCATCGGCAAGGATGGTTCCATCCAGGTGATGCAGATTGGTTCCGATGAACCCACCGAGATCGGCCAATTCGAACTGGCAAGGTTTATCAACCCGGCCGGTCTGTCGGCGATCGGGCGCAATTTGCTGGAAATGACGGCGGCCTCCGGTGATCCCATTACCGACGTAGCCGGGCAGAACGGTATTGGGGAGGTCGACCAGGGATACCTTGAGATGTCCAACGTCCAAGTGGTCGATGAGATGGTCAACATGATCGTGGCCCAACGGGCTTACGAAATGAACTCCAAAGCCATCCAGACGGCTGATGATATGGCGGCCATCGCCAACAACCTGAAGAGATAGCATACTATGGGTAGATTGTTAAGGACATTGCTTTGCACTCTGGCGGTCGTGCTCACGGTGATTCCGGCGTTGCAGTCGGCTACCCCTGAACAGGCGATACAAGCCAAAGTTGCCGCCATGTACGATCTGGACACCAGTTGGTATCGTGTTGAGGTCCTGTCACATCCTCTGAAGAGTGCCGATGTGAATCCGCAGCAACTAACTCTGCGGCCACTGTCACAGAAAGAACCGTTAGGGCTGTTCTCGATGATGGCCGATCTGAAGATCGACGGCGAACGGCTGGAGAGTGGGCAGGTCAGATTGAAAATCAGGAAGTTCGCCGACGTACTGGTTCTGCTGGACAACGTGCAACGCTCCGACCCGGTCACGGTACAACAACTCACGCGGCAACGTATGGAAGTTACGACTTTACACGAACGGCCGCTTATCGAGCCGTCCGAGTTAGTGGGGAATCGCGCCAGGCGCAATCTCAAACGTGGCAGTATCTTGACCGCCCGTGACCTGGAACCTATCCCGGATGTGGAGTTTGGACGCGATGTCGCCATTGTCTATTCCGATGGCCTGTGTCGCATCAGCACCGAGGGGAAGGCGCTGCAATCCGGTCTGGCCGGTGAATATATCAAAGTTAAGAACAAATCCTCAGGCAAGATTATACTGGCCCGTATTGTCGATGCGACGGCGGTTGCAGTCGATCCGTAAGCGGGCATGATTATGGAGAGATGCATAATGAACTATCGGAAAGTTCTTTTGATCCTTGCCGCCCTGTTGCTGCTGCCGTTTGCTCTGAAAGTGCGGGCCGAAGGCTATGGTCGTCATCAGTCGTTGTTCACCGATATCAAGGCGCACCAGGTAGGCGATATACTCACGGTGCACATTTATGAGCAGAGCCGCGCCTCGCAGCAGGTGGAAACCAAGACCGAGAAGAGTACCAAGTTCTCCACTCAGGGTGGTCCGGGCGTAGGTCCCCTGGATTTCATTCCCTTATTCGGTGTCAATGGCGATGCCAAGAACAGCCATGACGGCAAGGGGGAGAACCTGCGCAACGGTAGCCTTCGCGCCAAAATGTCGGTAACGGTGGTGGCCGTCAAACCGAATGGCGATCTGTTGATCGAGGGCACTCGCATCGTCGGCATCTCCGGCGACCGCGAAGTACTCACCCTGACCGGCGCAGTTCGGTCCAAAGATATCACGGCCGACAATGTCATCGCGTCGCACCTTATTGCTGATGCGGAGATTCACTATTCCGGCAAGGGTTCGGCCAACACCGCTGCCCGTCCGGGCTTCATCACCCGCTTCATCAACTGGATTTTCTAGGAGGAAGCCATGTTGACGATGCTATATACAAGGTTGACCACTCCGACGGGGTTAATGATCGTGCTGGCCCTGATTTTGACTCTGTGGCAGCCGGCCGACGGCGCCAAAGTTCGGATCAAAGATATCACCGCCCTTCAGAACACCCAGGAGGTCGATCTGGTCGGTTACGGACTGATCATCGGTCTGGACGGCACCGGCGACGGCACCGGTACTCAGTTTACGGTGCGATCTCTTACGAACATGATGGAGCGGATGGGTCTCACCGTCGATGCCACGAAGGTAAAGGTGAAGAACGTAGCAGCCGTGATGGTCACTGGCCGCATCTCGGGACACCAGACGGAGGGTACATACTTCGATGTGACCGTCTCGTCGGTGGGTGACGCCTCGTCGTTGCAGGGGGGCACACTGATTCTCACACCGCTGGCCGGCGCCGACGGGACCATGTACGCCATGGCTCAAGGACCGGTATCTATCGGCGGCTTCAACGTCCAGGTGGACGATGCCAACAAGATTGTGAATAACTACACACTCGTTGGCCGCGTGCCCGGCGGCGGCAAGATCACCAAGGGGGTAGAGACCCGACCGGAGTTGCGGCAGGAATTCTATCTATCGCTGCACAACCCCGATTTCACCACCTCCAGCCGGATTGCCGAGCGGATCAACATCAAGTACGGCCTGACCTCCACCGCTATCGACGCCGGCCGGATCAAGGTAACGGTACCGGACTCATTGTCCTACCCAGAGCTGCGCGCCCGGTTCATGTCCGACATCGGCCTGCTTCAGGTTGTTCCGGACAACACCGCCCGCGTCGTGATCAATGAGAAAACCGGTACAATCGTAGCCGGGCGACATGTCACTATTGAACCGGTGGCCATCGCCCACGGCACCATCACCGTCAATATAGAATCTACGCCGATAATCTCTCAGCCCGGTCCTTTCAGCAGTGGTGAGACTATTGTCACGCAGCAAACGCGCATGGCCGTGACTGACGAGCGCGCACGGGTGGTCCACATGAAGGGGGCCGTGTACCTGTCGCAGGTAGTCAGGGCACTGAACAAGATCGGCGCCACGCCGCGCGATATCATCTCCATCTTTCAGGCGCTCAAACAGGCCGGGGCCTTGCGCGCCGAACTTGTGATTCTGTGATGACTGCCATTGGCTCCAAAGTCGCGCTCGCTTCGTTTCCACCTTCCCGCCTGGAACATCTCAAAGGGGGGAGAGGGACCAATGTGGAAGCCGAAAAGGCGCGTCTGCGAAAAGCGACGCTGGAATTCGAATCGTTCTTCAACTACTATATGCTGAAAACGATGCGAAAGACTATCCCAACAAACGACCAGGCGGGGCAGTCGCTTCTTTCCACCGGAAACAGCAAAGATATCTTCAACGACATTTTCGACACCGAGTTGGCTCGGATGATGTCGCTGGGGCGCAACCAATCAGTCGGCGACATGCTTTACAAAGCGATGGAGAAGCTGGTCGACGCCGGTTTCGATCAGAACAAGGCGTCTGTCGAGATCAAGGGACTGAAGGAGCCTCCTCGGAGGTTTGAACTTCCCCGGCAAGAGTTTCGAGCAGTGACCACGAAGCCATCCGGTCTGACAGTGCCCAGCCCACGGATCAAACCGATCTCACTTACGCAAAGACAAGGCGCGCGAAGTGTCGATGACATCATGCGACGATACGACCGTCACATCCGGCGGGCTGCCGAGGCCACATCGCTCGACCCCGCCCTGATTGCATCGGTCATCAAGGCGGAATCCAACGGTGATCCCAATGCGGTATCGTCGGCCGGCGCCAAAGGACTGATGCAATTGGTTGATTCTACCGCGGCAGATTATGGCGTTAGACGTATTTTTGATGCCAAAGAGAACATAAGCGCCGGCAGCCGTTATCTGAAGGATCTGATTGATCGTTTCGGTGATGTGCGTCTCGCCCTGGCGGCCTACAATGCGGGGCCGGGCAACGTAGTCAAATACAATGGGGTGCCGCCGTTTGAGGAGACCCGGTCCTACGTAGACAAAGTTCTCGACACTCTGGAGGCGGCGCGCAACCGAACCACGCCAGACGATACTAAAGTGCGAAACCGAAGTGTCGATAAGAAAGCTAGACAGTAACCGTGAGCCATGGGATATGATTGACCGGTTGATTCAAATTATTGGCAGGGAAGCCTCCCTCTTCGAATCCTTTCTCGCGTTGTTTGAAGAACAGCAGCGGCTGCTGGTTTCGAATGACGCTGATGGTCTCAAGGAAGTCACTGCCCAACTAAGAGAGAAACTGCTCGAGAGCCGGAAGCTCAACCAGCAGCGTGAAGAAATGGTGCATCAGATCAAAAGGGAAAACCGCATTGAGGGGGATCTCAATGTGAGCCGCTTGCTGGAAATCGTTGATGATACCCAGGCCTCCCAGTTAGCGCGGCTGCGCGATCTGATCACGACTCTCAACGACAAGATACTGAAGACTCGCAACCAGAATGCGATGCTACTCAATAAATCACGCGAATACATCTCCAAGATGATGGAAATGCTTTCAAAAATGAACAGTCCGCAGTCGACCTATGACGCCGGCGGCGCTACCGACCAGCAGTCATACAATGTGGCGCTGGACAGGAGAGTGTGATGCCGGGACTTTTTCAGGCTCTCGAACTGGGCAAACGTGCTCTCTTGACGCACCAGATGTCCATGCAGACGGTCGGTCACAATATCGCCAACGTCAACACCGCCGGTTACCGCCGACAACGGGTCACGGTAACAACGACACTGCCGGATGTTCAGACCTATGGTATCCTGGGGACCGGAATCAAGGCCACCGATGTGCGCCACATTCGAGATCTGTTCCTGGGTAATCAGTTTAGGCAGAACAACAAGTCGCTGGGGCAGTGGTCCTATAGTTCCAAGACTTTCGCCCAGGTGGAAGCCCTGTTTAACGAGCCGGGAGACGCCACCATGGGCACTCTGCTGAACGACTTCTGGGGCGGATGGTCGGAGTTGTCGACCGAACCCGAGAACGCCAGCTACCGCGAGGCGGCTCTGGAGCAATCCAATTTGCTGGTAAATGGTCTGCATGAGATGGCGCGACAACTTGGTGCGCTTCAGGATTCAGTAGATCGCGATCTGGTCAATCTGACCACCGAAGTAAATCGACTGGCGGAGGAAATCGGCCGCCTCAACCACGATATCAAGCGCAGTGAACTCGGCAGTATTCAGGCCAATGATCTCCGCGATTACCGCGATGTCCTGATCGATCAGTTGTCCGAGATCATCGACGTCAACACGTCGCAAAACGACGACGGCTCGATGATAGTCTATATCGGTGCGATGGCGTTGGTCGATGGCGACAAGACGCTGGCCATAGACACTGAGGTTATCAATGACAATGGTACCGTCAAACATGAGTTGGTTTGGGCCGGCACTAGTATATCTTTCAAGAACCTGAACGGTCAGATAAAGGGGCTTCTGGATTCACGCGACGTCATTATTCCGGACTATCTCGAAAAGCTGGATCAGATCGCGCGAACGCTGGTGGAGCAGGTCAACTCTCTTCATCGTTCCGGATACGGCCTGGACAATTCGACGGGTATCAACTTCTTCGACAGTCGCTTTACGACCGCGGCTACCATACGAATCAGCGACGTGGTGCTGAACGACACGGATAAAATCGCCGCCGCCTCACTGCAGGATTCCGTCGGTGACAATACTATAGCGCTGGCTCTTTATGATCTTAGAAACCAGTTGATAATGAAGGACAATTCGATAACCATAAACGACTTCTACAACAGCCTGGTAGGGACGCTGGGAGTTGAGACGCACGAGGCGCAGTCGTTTACGGACAACTATGAACTGCTTGGCCATCAGATCAACAACGCGCGACAGTCTGTAGAGGGTGTGTCGCTTGATGAGGAAATGGCCAACTTAGTGAAGTTGCAACATGCCTACGACGCTGCAGCGCGAGTGATCACAGCCGTCGACCAGGCGCTGGACACGGTCATACACGGTATGGGTATCGTCGGACGCTAATCAGGATGCCGTTAACGAGGAACGGTAATACCACGGAGGGTTGAGTGTTAATACTAACAAGGAAGTTGGGTGAATCGATCACTATCGGCGACAATATCAAAGTCTCGGTTCTGGGGATACACGGACGCCAGGTGAGGCTTGGTATCGATGCACCGGCGGAAGTGGTTGTTCATCGCGAGGAAGTCTATGTCAGGATTCAAGCGGAAAACCGACGGGCCTCCAAATCGATCAAGAACGATTTGCTCGGTATGATGAACGCAATCAGAGGGAAGATCAGCGGCAAGGCGTCAGGCGAAACCAAGCCGCCCAGGATCGATTACAAATCGGACCATCGACCGCGCCGTCGACCGCGTAAGCCGGACGGTTCAAGTCCGCCCAATGATCGCTGATGTTAATGATGAGAGACTAAGCTATGCGCGTATCCAGCAGTATGATGGCCGACCGAGTGGTGTTCAACATGCAACGCTCGTTGCGCCGGTTCCTCGAAATGCAGACCCAGATGTCGACCGGCCGGCGAATCAACAAACCGTCCGACGATCCACTGGGAACGCTGAGGGATCTGGACTACCGTAAAGAGTTGGCCAGGATCGGTCAGTATCGGTCGAATATCGATGCTGCCTTGAACTGGCAGGGCACCTACGACAGCGCCTTGTCCGACTTTGGCAACATGCTGTCTACGGCCAAGGAACTCGCCGTCTCCATGTCCAACGATACTTACGGGGCTGACGAACGAGAGGCGGTGGCCATTGAGATCGACGATATCATCGATCGCTTCTTCCAGATCGCCAACAGCGATCTGGGCAGTAAGAGCATTTTTGCCGGGTATAAGACCAAGAGTGACGCCCTCATCGCAGCCGCCAACGGAGCTGTCTACCGTGGTGATTTCGGGCGAATCGAGTTCGAGATCGAATCATCTTCGCGCTTGCAGGTCAATCTGATTGGCGCCGATGTTTTCCTCAAGGAGCTGACGGTCCTGGGCGCTGATGCCGACCTGAATACCGGTATCTCCGGCGCCACCCTGCTCACCGCCTTGCATAACGGCAACGGTATCGACTTGACACAGGGCGCTACCCCCGGGACGATAACTCTCACCGATCGCAACCTGGGTATCACCTCTACCATTGATCTCAGCGCTGCTGTTACAGTGAATGATGTGATCAATACCATCAATGCTCAGTTGACGGCCGACGGTATCACCGACGTGGTGGCCACTTTAGGCCAGGGCAACAACATCATGTTCGACACCACGGCCTCCGGCCAGATCAGCGTTACAACCTCGCTGGCCGTTCTCAACAGCGGCGCCGGTGTGGACATGCAACCGGGCAAGATAATGGTATCCGACGGGGGTGCTATTAATGTCGAAGTAGATCTATCAGGATCGGCAACGATAGCCGATATAATTGCGACCTTCAACGCCGCCATGGCGGCAGCGGCGCCACCGCAGATGGCCAACGTGTCGATCGGTTTGAATGCCGCCAACACCGGACTTGAAATAACCGACGCCAATGGCGTACCGCTGGGCCTGTCGATTACAGAATTCGATGTCAATGAAAACACAGCGGCCCATTTGGGTATTCAGGGAAGTATCGACCCGGTTCTCACCGGCAGCGACCTGATGCCTACGGTCAGTTTCGAAATCGCCGAGACCACTGGTACCACCGCAGCCGATCTGGGGGTGTTGGGGGAGTTCTTCGCCGATTTCACCGGTGATGACCTCGATCCGCAGTTGGTGGCTACGACTAACCTGAGCGACCTCAACAGCGGCAACGGTTTCCCCTGGGGTGAGATTGTCATTCATCAGGGTGACGCCACGCGCACATTGGATCTATCCGATCCGGGTCTGGTGACAGTGCAGGATCTCCTGGACAGAATCAACAACTCCGGTTTGGATATTACTGCTTCCATCAACGCCGATGGGCGGGGTATACAAATCAGCAACGACGACCCAACCCGGTCGCTGATTATCGAGGATGTCTCAGGTAGTCGTCTGACCAAGGAGATGGGAATCTATGGCTCGGGAGATGTGATAGGAACCCTGATGGCGTTGTCCAATGCTCTGCACGATAATGATCGTGAAGGAGTGGGAGATCTTCTGGACAATCTGGATTTCTCTATCAGCCACCTATTGAACGCTCGAGCCAAGACGGGCGCACGGGCCATGCGGCTGGAGACTACCGCCGCGCGCCTTCGGGATTCGGAGTTGGGCTATACCAGTCTCTTGTCCAACGTCGAAGATGCCGACATAAGTAAGTTAATAATGGACCTGGCTACTTTGGAGAACAATTACCAGGCTTCGCTGATGGCCGCGGCCAGGATCATTCAGCCGAGCCTGTTGAACTTCCTGAAGTAAACCGCCACCAAGGATAGGATATATGATTATTGACAGTATCAGGTTTGGTCAGTTGGAGATCCCTGACGACAAAATGATCACCATGAAACGCCCCATCCTCGGTTTCGAGCACCTGAGCCGTTTCTGTCTGATCAAGCGTGAGGAGATGGCGCCGTTTTTCTGGCTACACTCGATCGAGGACTCGGCGACAGCCTTCATCGTGCTGAATCCGGCGATTTTGCAGGAGGATTACCGCATCGAGGTCAATCCGAAGGAGATCGCAGAACTGGAGATCACCAATCTGGAGGCAGTCGAAACCTACGTGGTGGTGACGGTACCTGATGACCCCAGTCAAATGTCTGCGAATCTGCAGGGTCCCATTCTGATCAACAGTGACAACGGGTATGCCAAACAACTGGTTCTGGTCAATTCCGTTTATAAGGTCAAGCACATGATAATGGACGAGATCGGTTCGCCGGCAGGCTCCACAACTGAAGAGCCGGAACCGGTCGAGATTTAGATCGGCCCGGCAACTCGAGCAGCGCCGTCGCCCGGCCGTGTCGTTCAGATCGTCTTTACCAGGATAGAATGTGTAATGTGGCGCTCAACATTGGATCGTCATGCCTAAAGCAAAGAAGAAAAAAGGGCCTCGTAACAATAGCGCACGCTGTCGTCGCTCGCGCCAGGTGGCGACCGCAGCAGCCGGCGATCCTCGGCTGGATCGTCTTCTGACGGCAGTACGTACTCACCCCGACGACGTCCCAACTCGTCTTGACCTGGCCGAGCACTATTGGAACAGCGACCAAACCAAAAAAATCGCGGAAGCGTTGGAAGGTCTGGAGTCGCAATACCCATTCGCCGACAAGGCGACCCGGGGAAGATACAACGTTCTGGCCGCCTTCGGCCATGCCCATCGCAATCAACCGGTCGAAGCAGAAAAGGCTGCCCGACGTGGTCTTGAAGAGTTCCCGAACACCCTGGACTTTCAGTTTGTGCTGGCCTTCGTGCATCTCTCTTTGCGCGAGTATGACCAGGTCATCCAGGCCGCGCGTGCTTTTCTCGAGTCCTGCAAGAAAGCGGAGGGGCTTACCCACAGACCGCCGTTTTGCAGTACGGCCGATAATATCGCGCAAGTCTACAACTTTCTGGGCGCTGCCTACGGCGAGACCAATCGGGTCGAAGAATCTGAAGAATATTACCGACTGTCCATGGAAGCCGATCCGGGCGACCATCGGCCCTATCTCAACCTGATAAGGTTGCTTCGCGGTGTCAACCGCCTTGATGAAGCGCAAGCCGTAACCGAACGCGGCCTGGCCGTGTGCCGGCAGGTACAAGAGTTGCGGATGTTCAGTGCCTCGCACCTAAAAAAAGCCACCGTGTCGGCTTGCATGATGGTCAAGAACGAAGAAGAATTATTGCCCGAGGCCCTCGACTCAGTGCGCGACTGGGTTGATGAAATCATCGTTGTCGATACCGGATCCACCGACAAGACTGTCGAAATCGCCGAATCCTACGGCGCGAAAGTCTTCCATCAGGAATGGGAAGCTGATTTCTCCAAACATCGCAACTACACGGTCGAGCTGGCCAACAGTGAATGGGTTTTTATCATTGACGCCGACGAACGATTCGACCAGAGCGATGTCCCGCTGTTGCTGAAACTGATCAACAGTCCGGAGAACGAGATTATTTCCATCAACGTATTCAACCTTTACAGAGACAGCAATGATCTGGTAACCGGTTCGAATTCAGTTCGCTTCTGGCGGAAGAGTCTTAACTTGCGGTATGAAGGTATAGTACACAACGCCCTGGATATACCTGATGATTCAGTGATTACTCGGGCTCCGATTAGCCTGGAACATGTTGGCTATGATCTGACGCCGGAGAAGATGGAGGCCAAATCCCACCGGACCATGGCTTTGCTCCAGAAGCAACTTGATGAAAATCCCAGGAACGGTAACGCCTGGTTCAATGTCGCCCAGTTGCTGCGAGGACGATTAGAGGAGGACTCTCACGAACTTGCAGACGAAGCCCTTGATGCTGCCAAGCGAGCTGTTGAGTATACTGACCCGGATGTGATGAGGGAGCGTGGAGCCCATGTGATGGCGCTCAATCATGTGGCCTGGATCGCGAATCTGCAAAGGGATTATCACACAGCAGAAGAATACGCCAAGAAAGCCCTTGAGCTTAAACCTGATTACCTTGATCCGCTGATGCTTCTGGGTAATATCCAGAACTCTCTGAAGAACCACTCCAAGGCGATTGAAGCCTGGCAGAAATACCTCGACGTACAAGCAACTCATGATGAGCATCTGGAAACCCTGTCTTTAATCCTCTACCACTCCGACAGTCGGGCAACGGTTCGTTATCGTATGGGAATGGCCTGGGAAATCCAGGAGAATATCGAGAAAGCCAAAGATTGTTACAAGCGGGCGTTAGAACACGCTCCCGGCTTACCCGATGCGGCCTTGCGGCTGGGTCGACTCTACCTGGCAGAGAACAAACTTGCTGAGGCCGAGAACCTCTTCAAGGCTCAACAAGCCGGCCCACAACCATCGGCGATGGCGGTGGCCGGATTGGGCAATATCAACGCCCTAAGAGGGGATCTGAAACAGGCGGAAGAGTACTACCAGTTGGCCGTCGAGATGGCTCCGGATGATCCTACTATTCTTACCAATAGCGGCCTGTTCTATCTGGAAAACGGCAATTGTGCAAAAGCAATAGAATATCTGGAAAAAGCTCTGTCAATCGATGAGAACCAGACATCGATAAAAAAACACCTGGCCGAGTTGCATTTTGGCCAGGGGCACTACCAAGAAGCCAGCCATCTGCTGGAACAGATTATCAAGACCGATGGAGAAGAGGCTGACTTGCTGAACGATTTGGGTAATTGCTTTTTCAAACAGGGGAAATATGAAACAGCCGAGAGTTATTACCGTGAAGCGTCTGGATATCCAAATCCTCCAACATGTCTGTTTCGTAACCTGGGGCTGACCCAGGCACGGTTAAATCGTCCTGTAGAAGCGATTGCGTCATTGGAAAAATATCTCGATCTCGAACCGGGCGAAGCCCGAATTGCCTTTAGCATCGGTGATCTGAAATTGCAGACCGGTGACTACGCCGGCGCTCTGGCGAGTTTTGAGCAAGTGATGCAATCGAATCCTGTGGATATTCTCGCTCTATTCAAGCTGGCCGAGTGCTATCGCCTTATGGGACATAGGGATTCGGCGGCGTTGGGCTATCAGCGAGTACTCCAGTTGGAACCGGAATTCGCCCCCGCGCGGGAAAAACTGGAGCAGGTGGCAGCCTCAACAACGACTTAGTCTTGTAGGTCTGGAGCCTTGTGCATCTGACGAAGACGTCATTTGGGGAGCAGTGGACCATGGTGGCAGGTCTGACAGAATCAAGGTGCTGAAGGTTCAAATAGGGGGCACAGATGGCCGCCGGCTCTTACTCAACATTCCAGGTACACCGAGACTGCCTGACAATCTGTGGTCCAGCAGGCTATGTTGCGGCTGCGGCCGCAGGTAACAAGCGCGCAGATGGGGTTTGTGGGCACGCGCCGGACATCGAGCACGGAAGTAGATTCGGTAATCAGGCGACTCGTTTCTGCCGATAGCATACGTACAGGTGGGCCAGGCTCTATCAGGCCCCTATACATGACCAAGACAGGAGGTGCCGAGTTGTGAGGATACGCACGAAGTTGTTTCTGGGATTCGTACAGCTTCTATCGCGATTCCCAAATGACGGAAGAGCGGGTGATCGAGGTGAAGAAAGAGGTCAACACCCTGCTGACTGAACTGGGCCGCGAGCCCCGATACGCCTGCGTCCGGGAAGCAGAAGAAGTCGGCCTTTCGTCCGATGGGGCACGAAGGAGGAGAATGTGAAGGGAATGGGAGCGACCAAAGAGGGAACTGCCCTGGAGGGATCTGGGCTGCAGGCGGAAATGGCGTCGGTGAAACCGGTCCAGCGGCGTTTTCTGGTTCCGCTGGCCGGCGTTCTCCTGCTACTGGTCGTCGGGTTTGGCCTGGCCATGTTCAAGATACAGCAGAAAAGTATGAATCACGTCAGCCGGCAGGTGCTCGAGGACGCAGCAGATGAACTATCCGAAGCACTGGCCGAGCAATCCGATGCGTTGTCCACCTTTGAAGATATCCTTATCCACGACGCCGTCCTGCGCGACGCGCTGAAGACCCGGAACCGGCAGCGCCTGCTTGTCGAGTACCAGCCGCTCTTCACGCAGCTCCGTGGAGAATCCGGAATCACGCATTTCTACTTCCATCGCTCCGACCGGGTGAACCTGCTGCGGCTGCACAAACCGGATGTACACGGCGACCTCATCGACCGGTTCACGGCGCGCGAGGCCGAGCGCACCGGCAAGACGGCTGCGGGCATCGAGCTGGGACTGCTTGGCACCCTCACCCTGCGAGTGGTGCAGCCGGTCTTTGATGGCGATATGCTCCTCGGCTACCTGGAGCTGGGCAAGGAGTTCACGGACATTCTGGAGAGAATTCGCGACGAACATGGAATCGAGTTGGCGGCGACCATCAACAAGAACCACCTTGAACGAGAGAAGTGGGAATCGGGCATGAAGATGCTCGGCCGGCCCGCTGATTGGGACCGCTACGCGGACGATGTGCTAATCTATTCCTCCCTGGACCCGTTCCCGACTGAGGCCGATCGGTCTGTCGGTGATGTGGGTCATACCCACCATGAGATAACTATTGAAACTGCATTCGGGGCCAAACCGTGGCGTGTTCTGGTAAGTAGCCTGAATGATGTTTCCGGCGCCGAGGTGGGCGACCTGATCATTCTACAAGACATCTCCGAAGCCAGGGCGGCATTTCACCAGCTTGTCGCAGTGTCGATTGGTGCGGCGCTGGTTCTTCTGTCCGCTCTGTTTGGTTTCATGTTTGCCATCCTGCGACGGGTCGACCGGAGCCTGTGCGAGCAGCAGGCGGACCTCGCAAGGTCGGAGAAGTTCCAACGTACGCTGATAAAGACGTCGCCCGATTTCATCTTTGTTCTCGATACCGACGGCACGATCTGGAAAGTGAACCGGGTCCTGCCCGGCCACCGCGAAGAGGGCGTCGTTGGCCAAAAGGCTGTGATGTTCATACCGCCCGAATATCAGTACGCATTCGAAGAGACCTTCCGGCAGGCAATCGACACAAGGCAGCTTCAGACCTTGGAAACAGCGATGGATCTCCCGGACGGGCGGCACTACTTCCTCAACCGCCTAAACCCGTTGTCCCTAACCGATGAGGAATGCTCGGTCGTGCTTATCGCCACCGACATCACCGAGCGCAAGCGGGCGGCACATTTGCAGCACGCATTATTCAGGATTTCCGAGTCAGTCAACCAAACAAGTAACATCGAAGAACTTTTAAAAACCGTTCATGAAACTCTTGGCACTTTGATTGATACTACTAATTTCTACATCGCTCTCTACGATGCGAAGAATGATCTGTATTCCTTCCCCTATTGTGTTGATCTATACGAAGAGACTGATTTCACACCTCAACAGCTCAAGAAAAGCCTTACCGAATACGTTCGAAGAACAGAAAAGCCGATTATAGTAAATGAACAGACTCATGAAAGGCTAGTGAATGCCGGTGAAGTAGAATTAATCGGGCGGCCATCGCCAACATGGTTGGGAGTGCCGTTAAAAACTCCAACCGGTATCATAGGCGTTGCGGTGCTGCAAAGCTACAGTGATCCAGGAGCATATTCCGATGCAGACCTCAATATTATGTCGTTTGTATCCGATCATATTGCCATGGCAATCGAGCGCAAGCGGGCGGAGGAAGCGTTGCGAGAGAGCGAGAAGAAACATAGGGAACTCACCGAAAACCTCCCGCAGCGGATATTCCACAAAGACACCAACTTGGTTTACGTTTCCTGCAACAAGCACTATGCAAAAGATTTGGGAATTACACCCGATGAAATCACAGGCAAGACCGACTTCGATTTCTATCCCAAGGAGGTAGCGGAAAAATACCGAGCTGATGACCGGCGGCTGATGGAGTCCGGTCATACGGAGGAGATTGAGGAAACATACATCCAGGACGGCCAGGAGCTTACTGTCCAGACCGTCAAGACCCCGCAGATCGATGGTGCAAACAATGTCACCGGCATTTTGGGAATCTTCTGGGACATCAGCGAGCGCAAGCAGGCCGAGACGGCGTTACTATCAGAGAGGCATAAACTGAATGAGCGAGTTAAAGAATTAAATGGTCTATATAGTCTTTCCAAATGTGTTGAGATTCCAAATGTAACGCTGCCGGAAATTTTTCAGAGCCTTTCCGAGTTGCTTCCGTCCTGCTGGCAGTATCCGGAGATTACCTGCGGACGTGTTATATTTAACGATAACGAATTCAAGACGGATAATTTCAAGGAAACCCAGTGGTTACAATCAGCCGATATTAAAGTCTTCGGGGAAAAACAAGGTACTATAGATGTTTACTACCTGCGTGAATGTTCGGTACTGGACGAAGGGCCTTTCCTCAAAGAAGAGCGGAATTTAATAAATTCACTGGCTGAGCGACTTTCAAGGGTTATCGAGCGCAAGCAGGCTGAAAAGGCGAAGGTTACGCTACAAGCTCAACTATTACAGTCTGAAAAGCTGGCGTCGGTGGGGCAATTATCAGCCGGAGTGGCGCATGAGATAAATAACCCTATCGGCTTTATATCTTCAAACCTTGGCACTATGAAAAAGTACCTGACAAGGGTCAGGAGCTACTTGGAAGGCAATAGCGGGCAGGATCCAGATAAGCAAAGGGAAATCACGGAAATAGTGACAGATTTCGATGATGCTATCTCCGAATCGCTGGAGGGCGCCGATCGAGTCAAGAAGATCGTGGCTGCACTCAAAGGTTTCGCGCGAGCGGATACTGGCAAATTGGAAGCAGCTGACCTGAACGCCGAGCTGGAGAGCACGCTCAACATAGTTTGGAATCAAATCAAATATACCTGTAAAGTGGAGAAGGATTTCGGTGAGTTACCCGCTGTTTCATGCCATAAAGGTCAAATCAATCAGGTTATGTTGAACCTGCTGGTTAATGCGGGTCAGGCCATCGGCGACGGACCAGGGACGATCCGAATCAGAACGTGGGCAGATGATACGCTATGTTACATCTCAGTCAAGGATGACGGCTGCGGCATCGCTCAGGAGCATATAGACAAGATATTTGATCCATTCTTTACCACCAAAGATGTCGGCAAAGGCACCGGACTGGGCCTCAGCGTGAGCCACGAAATCGTAAAAAACCACGGTGGAAGAATGGAGGTCCAGAGTGAAGTCGGGCAAGGTTCCGAATTCGTCGTGTCTTTGCCGATAGAGCCGACTTTGGTGACAACCGGTGAGGCGCCGGTGACAAATGAGGAATGCACAGTATGAGTTCAGAAACTGCAACAAGTACTATTGACGATCTGCGCCTCTTCAGGGCGTTTCTGGACGAGACTAGCGATGCTATTTATATCATTGATCCCGAGACTGGGAAGTTTCTGGATGCAAACAAGTGCGCCTGGCAGAATCTTGGCTATACTCGAGAGGAGTTGCTCAATATGAACGTTGTCGATCTGAACCCGGAGTTGGCAGGTCGGCAGCCGTTTGAGCGGTTCGTGCAAGTCGTAAGGGAGCGAGGCGAGATTACCGTCGAGGGCGTCCATAAGTGCAAGGACGGAACGACCGTTCCCGTGGAGGTCAACCTCCGTTTCACTCAGTTTGACAAGACAGGCTACCTAATCGCGGTCGCCCGGGATATCACCGAGCGTAAGCAGGCTCGAGAGGTTGAGCAACTGGTTAACGAACGTCTCAGAGCTATCTTCGATTCGGCAATGGACGCTATCATCTTGATGGATCAAGAGGGTCTGGTCGTTCTGTGGAACCAGGCGGCTGAGAATATGTTCGGCTACTCTGCGTTTGAAGCAGTCGGTAAAGACTGCCACTCTATGATAATGCCGGAGACGTACCGAGAGGTCTTTGTACAGGCATTTGACGAGTTTCGAAGGACGGGAACCGGCGCCGCCATCGGACGAATTCTCGAACTGGAAGCCAAACACAAGAGTGGGAGTTTGGTTCCTGTTGAACTATCCATCTCTGCCGTTCGACTCGGAGGACATCCGCATGCGGTAGAAATAGTCAGGGACATCACCGAACGTCAGCGCAGCGATCAACTATTTCAACAGACGGTTTTCCGATATGCGGCGATGTTAGATACGGTGCCTGCAATGGTCTACTTGAAAGATATCGATCATCGATACGTAGCGGTCAATAAGGCGTTTCGCGACATCGTCGGGAAGACATCCAGGGAGATTATCGGCAAGACTGTTTATGATATTCTGCAGAGGGACGTTGCTGACGAGTACCACAAAGCCGACAAGGCTGTGATGGATGGAGACCATCGAGTGGATGACCACGAAAAGCAGATCCGGAACGACAATGGTGACACTATGTGGATCTCCACCACAAAGGTACCCTTGCATGACAGTCAGGGTTTGGTGAATGGGATGGTGGGCCTCGTTCAGGATGTTAGCGACATCCACCGGAGTCGGGAGCAACTCGTTCAATCGGACAAGCTTGCGGCCATTGGCACGCTGGCGGCCGGAGTAGCTCACGAAATCAACAATCCCATCGGTTTCATCAATTCCAATCTCAACACCATGCAAAAGTACCTGCAACGGACAATCGAACACATTGAAAGCCTACCCTGTGATGATGACACCCTGAACGAGGAAATGAAGGACATTACAAGCGATTTCGGCGAAGCTATCGAGGAATCGATCGAGGGAGCCGGGCGCATCCGGGATATCGTGGCGGACCTCAAGAGCTTCTCGCGAGTGGATAAGGCCGGAAGGGAGAATGCCAATCTCAATGACGGCATTCAAAGCACGCTGAATATTGTGTGGAACGAACTGAAGTACAAGTGCAAAGTCGAGAAGGAACTCGGCGACATCCCGGACATTTACTGCATGGCAAATCAGTTGAACCAAGTATTCATGAATCTTCTCATGAACGCCGGCCACGCCATTACACATGACCACGGACTCATTAAGATCAAGACATGGGCCGATGATAGTAATGTGTATGTGTCAATTGCAGACAACGGGACGGGGATCCCACGTGAGAACATGGGCAAACTTTTTGAGCCCTTTTTCACAACCAAGGATGTCGGCAAAGGGACCGGCCTGGGTCTTAGCCTGGCCTTTGACATCGTCAAGAAGCATGGTGGACAGATCGATGTAAAGAGCGAGGTCGGCCAGGGTGCTGAGTTTACGATTTCGCTCCCACTTGAGGGCATAAAAGATGAGTGACGATCGCCAGACACTACTCATTGTCGACGACGAAAGCAATGTACTGAAATCCCTCAAGCGACTTCTGTTTGAGACAGACTATCGCGTCCTGACTGCCGAGTCAGGCAAGGAGGGACTGAAAGTGTTCGAGAACGAGTCTTCGATACAGCTTGTTATCTCCGACTACCGAATGCCGGAAATGAACGGGGTAGAGTTCTTGAAGCGTGTGAAAGAAGTTTACCCCAACACTATCAGGATTATTCTCAGCGGCTATGCTGATGTCATGGCCATCGTAGAGGCTATCAACGACGGTGAGGTTTACAAGTTCATCTCCAAACCCTGGAATGATCAGGATCTGCTGACGACGATAATGCGGGCCTTCGAACAATACGGCCTGGTGCAGGAGAATCGGCGCCTCAATGAGGAACTGCTTAAGCGAAACAAGGAGTTAGAAGATGTCGCGCATGAACTGGAGCGCAAGGTTCAAGAGCGAACCAAGGATCTACAAATGAAGAACCGCGCGCTGACAACCACCCACAGGATTCTGGATCTCTTACCGGCGGGTGTGGTGGGGATAGACCCGGATGCGACTATCGTTTATTCAAACGAGATGGCGCGTCAGTTACTCGGGGCCGGCCAACTCTGTCTTCAGCAGCCGGCAGGTCGCGTTTTCGAGGTCGACGTTTTTGAGAAGATCATGGACACGGTATCATCAATGAAGACCTATCTATGCACGATTCACAGCAAGAACGACTGCAAGCTGATCGCCAGGCCACTACCGGATGAAAGTGGTGTGATCTGTCTATTGGTGGACGAAGCCAGCCTGGGACTCACTACCGAACTCTCGGCGGTTGACGCCGAGGAAAGCAGAGCGAAAGATGTCTGAAGTCACCAAACATGTGATCATGCTGGTTGATGACGACGAGCGGGTCCTGAACGCACTGCGGAGGGATTTGCATGAGCTCGACGCCGAGTTAATAACCACGACAGATGTTTATGAGGCGCTGAAGGTGTTAAGGGACCGGCAAATAAGCCTGGTAATTTCCGATGAAAAGATGCCCGGGCTGAGCGGCTGGCAGTTTCTCTCATTAGCCCGACAGATTGCGCCCGCAACCGTCCGGGTAATACTGACTGCGTACACAGACCTCGAAGCATTTGATATGGCCGTTCACCGCGCCCAGATTGCCAGGCTCTTCATAAAACCGTGGGATTCCAAGGTTCTGTCAGAGTCGCTTCGCCACCTTCTGACCACATACGTTAAGCCGGATGGCGACGTAAGTCGGAATGAGGATTATGCAACGACCGATGAGGCAAGAAGGAGTAAAGTTGTAGAAATCAGGGACGGTGTTAAGACCGACGGTATATGACACCGCCTGGTCCGGGAAATCGCGGAGTGAACATGAGTGAGAATAAACCGACGATTCTATTGGTAGATGACGAAGACGGGATTATTGCATCCCTAAGAAGAGCCTTGTCGGAGTTTGACATTACAATACTCTCGGCCAACAACGGCCCGGAGGCACTGACGCTATTGTCTGAGCATGAGGTGGCTCTGATCATATCCGACCAGCGTATGCCGAAGATGACCGGCGTGGAATTCCTTCATCGATCGCGCGAATTACAGCCTGACGCGGTGCGAATTCTACTAACCGGTTACGCCGACATCGACGCCGTCGTGGGTGCTATCAACGATGGGGCAATTGCTTATTACTTCAACAAGCCCTGGGACAACAACCTGCTGTTGAGTCGTGTCAAGGAATCACTGGACTTACATTCCATAAAGTCTGAAAACCGCAATTTGTTGCAACTCACCCAAAAGCAGAATGATCAGCTCAAGGAACTGAATGAGTCGCTGGAGAGTCGAGTGGCGGAGCAGACAGAGGAAATCCGTCAGAAACATCAGGAACTCGTCGATAGTTTCATGCAAACCATCAAGACCTTCTCGACCATGCTGGAATTGCGTTACAAAGAGGTAGGGAGCCATTCTCAGCGAGTGGGCGCCCTAATCAAGCGCCTGGCCAAAAGCCTTGATTTGCAGGGATCGGAAATGCAAGACGTCGTGGTGGCGGCATACTTGCACGACATCGGGAAGATAACAGTTCCCGATAGTGTTGTTTCCAAACAGCCGGGGCAATACACGCCATCGGACCGGGAACTGCTGGCTAAACATCCCGAGGTTGGCCAGACCCTGGTGTATCAGATAAGCGGTTTTGAAGAGGTGGCCGTATTGATAAGAAACCACCACGAGAACTACGATGGAACAGGTTATCCCGATCGACTGGTGGAACAACAGATTCCGCTGGGCTCTCGACTGATTCGTGTCGCCGACTCCTTTGAACGTGTTGCTTTTGCCAACGGTTACCCCAATAAGAATACCTTAAGGGAAGCAACGGCTCACCTGGTGCGAAGCTCTGGTACGAAATTCGACCCGGAACTTGTGAAGAAGTTCATTGAATGCGACGGTGCCAATGAGTTTATCTTCAAAGATTTAGCCCAAAAGCAATTGGTTGATCCGGATAGCCTCAGCGAAAACATGACAATAGCCGCCGATGTTTACACCAAGAACGGCATGTTTCTGGTCCCAAAAGGGGCCAAGCTTTCCGAGGGAATGATTAACCGTATCCGGAAAATTGCAAAGGTTGACCCCATTCCCGATATGATACAAGTTATAACAGAGGCAAAGGCTACAAAGAAAGAGTCTGCCCATGTCTGAGTTTACTTTGCTCCTGGTTGACGATTCGCCGTATATCCTTAAGGCCATGGCGCGACTGTTTCGTCCTGAAGGCTACAACCTGTTGCTGGCCGGTTCGGCAAAAGAGGCCATTGAGTGCCTTGCCAAAGAAAATGTAGACCTGATCATCACCGACGAGAACATGCCCGGACTGTCCGGTACGGATCTCTTGCGGGTCATCAGAGACAGCCATCCCTCGGTGATGCGGTTCATGGTCACTGGCGCGGATGATATCGAGGTGGCCAAGAATGCGATCAACAACGGCGAAATCTACCGCTTCTTTACCAAGCCCTGGGATGACTTCGAGCCACTTGTGTGTGTTAGGCAAGCTCTGGCCCATCGCATGGTACTACATGAAAACGAGAAGCTTAAGAAAAGGATCAGTGATTCCGAGGCCGCTTTGCGTGACCTTGAGCTTCAATATCCGGGAATTGCAGACAAGAGACTGTCTGAGGATGGCGCATACATTATCGATAACTGAGTGACAACGGTCCATCGGTCACTACCGAGGTGATTGGGGGTTGAAGAGATGCAGAAAAGACACGCGATTGCCCCGAAGACGCCGGAAGAATTCGACAAGCATGTTGAGAAATACCTCTCGATGGTGTTGCACCACGAGGAGGTTCGGCAGATGGCAGAGATAGCCAAGAAGGTCTTTCGCAGGCGGCTGGGTGATTCGTCCGATACCATGAGGAACAATTAGATGGACACCTGCAACTCAATAGCTGAAAAGCTCAAGGACCTGCCGGCCATGCCGGGCGTTGTGATTAGGTTGCAGTCACTCACCAAGCGAGATGATGTGGGCAGCCATGAAGTGGCACAGATTCTGGAGAAAGACACAGCCATTGTGGCCAAGGTGCTCAAACTGGTGAATTCTCCCTTCTATGGGATTAGCCAGAGAGTATCTTCGATCGAAGAGGCAGTGGCTATTCTGGGTTTCAACGCCTTACATCAGTTGGCGCTGTCGACTGCGGTGTTTCACACCCTTGCTTCCGACGATTCGGTTCTTGACGTAAATGACTTCTGGCGGCACAGTTTTGGGGTCGGCACTATCACCAAGCATTTGTGTCGGGGCCAGAGTAAGGACACCCAAAACGAGGCCATGATGGGGGGACTCCTGCACGATGTGGGGAGACTTGTGTTTGCCAGCGCTGATACGCAGAAATTCAATGCTTTCTATTTTGAAAGAGCGGCCGTCACCGATATTGAGGATGAAGCCGAATTCTTTGGTATAGACCACCAGGCAGTTGGCGCCATGCTTGCACAAAAATGGAATTTCCCGGAGAGTATCACGCACATGATAGGGAAACACCATTGTCCTGAACAGGCACCGAAAGCTTGTTCGTTGCTGGTGGGGGCAGTGTCAATGGCGGACCTGCTGTGTCACACCATGGCCATAGGTTTCAGCGCTTCGAGCTACGCTACCGATTTCTCTTGTGCTGCCTGGCAACAACTGAATCTGGAGATCAGTAACCTTGAAGTCATTCTGACCGATGCCCTCTCGGAAATCGATGTCGCCGAGCAGATCTTCAGCGGTGCCTGATGGTCCCGCTCAGCGATTGGATTGGGAAGGAAGATTCAGCGCCTTTCGATGGAATTCGAAGGCCATGATGGATGCTGTACCTCGAGGTTCCAATGTTTTCCTTCAGAACAGAATCTACTTGCCGGAATCCTCGTACTGAACAATACACTCTCGGATGGCCAGCCGTAATTGGTCATCATCCCACGGTTTGGTGATGAACCTCTGACAGTGCAGTATGCTATCCGCTATTTCGTCGGGCACTCTGTCGGTTTCGGTCGCACCGGTCAGCATAACGCGAATGCAACGTGGTTCCTTTTTCCTGACGATACACAGGAGATCCGCTCCAGACATGCTCGGCATGGTATAATCGCTGATAATCACGGAAAACTGATTAGTGGCTAACAGTTCCAAAGCTTCTTGAGGATTGTCCGCGGTAAAGATCTGGTAATTCTCGCCGGACAGCGACCTCTTAAGGGCGCTGAGGATCGATTTCTCGTCGTCCACGATCAGAATCGTATGTTTGATTGTCTTGTCGCTCTGGCGCCCTTCCTGTTGGACCATCGAACCATGCGAACGGTCAGGCGTTGTTTCTTTCTGAACCGGACCGGGTCCGAATTCCAACTGTGTCTGAAGCTTATCAGACCCCATTACGAATCCTTTCACTTTCGTGAAACCGGGCCAACTTGATCCGCTATCCGTGAATCGATGTCAGCCCATGCCCATTTGCCCGTGTTTTCAGATGGATGATATCCAGTGCTATCATCCCATCTATTACGTACCTAAAGCTCCCACCAAGCCCAAAGGGCTCACAGTAACCAGAATTAGTCGGTTCGCCGACGCCAGGTGACTGTTTCGTCTATGTATCGATTTATCGGCAGTCACGACCAAACTCTGAAGGCTTCAGAGGTTCAGGACCTTAGAGGTTGTCCCAAAAGGTTGCCACCCTGGGGTAACAGAGAACATTGTCCACAAGGGCATCACCTAACCCCATGTAGGGGGCGGCCTTGCGCGCCCAGTGAACGCCACTTGTGGCCGGCGGAGACAAGCCCCGCCGCTGCTACGCGACAGAAAAAGCAACTTGTGGGACAGCCCCCCTACGCCCGCCAGCGACCACGGCAGCCTAATCGGGACAACGTGAAAAAAACCGTCCCAACCGGCCATCACAGATTATGTCAACCAACCCACCTGTAAACCAGCCCAACAGAGGCTAATCGCTGGATTATGAGCTCTGCCTCACGCCAATCCTTCTAAGTGGGAACTGAAACTCAAGATTGGCAGGATTCAAGAAGCCGAATTCTCGATCACCAGGTTACAGAACTCGCCAATAAAAAACTGACAATCAGTTGGATTGATCCTATAAAGTTGTTCAAGGTTCTGCCGATTATTAACTTAGGAAAACGATGGAACTAATAATAGAACTAATAGAACTATGAGATTAGGGTAAGATTGATGAATCCTGGAAAGGAGGACAGAACTTGGGCTTGTTGGAGTTCGGAATGGGCTATATCGGAAGGTGGCTCTATTGACGCAGACATTGGAAGTGACTTTGTTTTGAACACAAACCAATCTAATAAACAGAAAGCGGGGTAAGGACGCCCCTAACGTTTCAAGGAGGATTGACACATGTCACTTCGCATTAACCACAACATAGCAGCTTTGAACGCGCACCGAAACCTGGTGGGCACCGTAAACGCCCTAACCAGTTCGATGCAGAAGCTGTCATCTGGTTACCGGATCAACAAGGGTGCTGATGATCCTGCTGGTTTGGTTATCAGTGAACAGTTCCGGGCTCAGATCGCCGGTCTTAACCGCGCGATTGGCAACTCCGAAGGCAGTATCAACATGATTCAAACTGCTGAGGGTGCGCTCACTGAGATGAACACTCTGCTCATCGGCATGAGAGAACTGGCCATTCACGCGGCCAACGAAGGCTTCAACGATGCCGACCAGTTGGCTGCTGATCAGGCGGAAATTCGTAACGCTCTCGCTACGATCGACCGTATTGCTGCCAACACACAGTTCGGTACCAAGAACCTGTTGGACGGCACCAAAGAGAATGTGGCCACTATTACCACCGCAAACACATCCCTTGTGACCCTGACCAGCTCTCAACTCGGGACAGGTACCTATGCGCTGGCCGCGCTGAAAACAGCCGACGCAGGGGCCACCCTAAACACGACCTCGCTGGGTATTTCGCTGAACAACACCGATGGCGATCCGTACAACCTGGCCGAAGGCGTTCACAACCTCGACGTCGTTCAGGCTTCTGATGTAGCTAAGCGCACAACCGATGCTGTCGCTATCACGGATGCCTGGGGGCAAGGTCTTGTAGTCGAAGCTGCTGTGATCGATGCCGATGCCACCGCTACCCTGGCGGCGGCTGGGGCTATGTCAGTCACCGGGGCCAACAGCCTTTTGGGTGATTATTCAGGTAACTATACATTCAATATCAGTTACCAGGAATATGGTGGAACGCAAATAACCGAGGCCATCACGGTCACCGTAGCCGACGACGCCGATGCAGCCACCATTGAAACTGCTGTTCAGGCTGCTTTGGATACTAACACGAACCTTGCCGGCAAGGTCGATTCTCAGTTGACGGCTGCTGTTGCCGGAAACCAGACGCTGGAATTCGTAGCGGCCGACAAGGGTGCTCAGTTCTCGATCCATACTGAAGCCTCTTCGACAACTGCGGCTAACACTGTTGTGGCGTTTGCGCAGGGGTCAGATCGCGGTATCTCCGACGCAACCCTGGATTTCACGACTGTTACCAATTTGGCGGGTACTCTGACCGCTGAGACCATCACAGTTGCCGATGCTACCTACACCAGTATGACTGTTTTGGTCGCGGCGATCAATACTGCTATCGGGGATGTCGCCACAGGTTATGCCAGTGCAACCAGTGATATCCAGGCTGTTCTGGACGGAACCAACAATATCCAGATTCAGACGGTTGACGAGGGTTCTGACTACTCAGTCACCCACGTGTCAGTTGGCGCCGACACTGAAGAACTCCAGAACGTTCTGGGCTTTGGCAGTACCGATAGTGTGGCAACAGCCGGTGTTGACGCTCTCGTGAACTTCAACGGTTATTCCAACACGATCAGTTCGATCAAGGCCGACGATGGTGGTACTTCACAGACCTTTACTCTGGGTTCAGCCGCTGTGGGTGACGCCGATCGCAGCACTTTGTCGATCCAGTACGCCGAAGCAACTATGAGTGGAACGGAAACCGGCATTAACACCGGCAACATGCTGTTGACTGCGACGGCGCTACGGTTCGCTGTCCAGCTCGACGGTGGTCCGGCGACTACCGCCACGGCCGGAGTCAATGCGACGATTTTCAACTCTGATCGGACGGAGTCGATTGTGGTCCAATACGGCCTGACTTCCGCAGGCGGTAACGAGACCATCAGCAACCTCGACCAGTCACTGGTCTTCCAGATTGGTGGTAATGTCGGCCAGACGGCTCGCATCTCTCTGCGCAACATGGCCAGCACGGCCCTTGGTAATAACATTACCGGCAATATGTTCGCATCGCTGTCGGCGATTGATGTGACTACCGCCCAGGGCGCCCAGGATGCTCAGAGCGTCATTGACCAGGCTATTAACGAAGTGTCCACGACTCGTGGTACTCTCGGTAGCTTCCAGAAGAACACTCTGGAATCCAACCTGAGAAACCTGCGTGTTGCCGCTCAGAACCTGACGGCTTCCGAGTCGCAGATTCGTGACACGGATATGGCCGCGGAGATGTCGGAATTCACCAAGAACCAGATCCTGATGCAGGCCGGCACGGCCATGCTGGCTCAGGCTAACCAGGTTCCGCAGGTGGTTCTGTCGCTCTTTGGTTAGTAGATAGTACATAGGAACTTTACATTCCGGGGGGAAGGGACACTTCCCCCCGGAAATCGATTACGCAAATGCTACCGGACAATGACATTGATGTCGGCAGGTACAGGAGGTAACAATGCCGGGCACATCTTCTATCACTGGTCTTCAGTCGGGCCTTGATACCGTTTCAATTGTAGACATGATGATTGAGTTGGAACGCCGGAATGCCGTTCTGCTCGAATACGACGTAGCTGTAAAAACCAACATCATCTCGGCCTTCAAGGCTCTTGAAGCGAGATTCCTGGCGCTTCAGACCCAAATCTCCAGTTTGACCAGAACGAGCACTTTCGAGCAGTCCAAGGTCACGGTTTCGGATTCCGACTTTCTCACTGCTACCACTACCGGGCGGACGGGGACCGGCTCTTATGACATCCAGGTGTTATCGTTGGCGCGAAACCAGCAGATTGCCAGTCAGGGTTTCTCCAGTGAGTCCTTGTCTGATCTGGGCACAGGAACGATAGAGATCGGCGTTGGCGGCGCCACCCCCAAAACGATCACGATCGACGAAACGAACAACAGTTTGATCGGCATAAAAACAGCCATTAATGACGCCGACATCGGTGTTACGGCCACTATCATTAATGATGGCTCCGACTTGAATTCGTACCGTCTGATATTGAGCGCCGATAAGACCGGGCGCACCAATACAATTGAGATCACCAGTAATCTCACCGATGGTCTCAACCTCGATTACACGACCAGCAGTTTTGATCTGCCTGAAACTATTAAGAGCGCCTCCGGGTCCACGTCCACTATTGCCCTCGGCGCCAGCGCATCATATACCGGCACAGAAAACAAGACTTTCACCTTCACTGTCCAGGGCTCAGGGGAGATGACCATCGGCGGTGGGACTATCACTATCGACTGGACTGACGGCACCAACTCCGGCTCGATTGATGTCGAGGCCGCCGATACCGAAGTACAACTTACCGGGGCCGGCGCCGACGGTCTGTACCTTACCTTTGGCGCCGGCACTCTGACGGCGGGGGATGAATTCCAGGTTTCTACCTTCACGCCGCTGCTTCAGGCGGCCTCGGACGCAAAGCTGGCGCTGGGGTCATCCGGCGGCTCAGGTTCGCCCATTACGGTAACTTCGGATACGAACACCCTGAAAGACGTTATTGCCGGGGTGACGATATACGCCAAGAAAGAAACTGATCCGGGGGATAGCGTCAGTATCAAGACGGAGATAGATGTTGCTTCCATCAAAGCCAAGATCAAGGGTTTCATCGACGCCTATAACGGCGTCGTAGAGTTCATTGATAACCAGAATACGTACAACAGTGATACCGGTGACTCCGGAATCTTGTTTGGTGATGTCACGGTCTGGTCGATGCAGAGCGCATTGCGGTCGGTGGTTTCCGGAACCGTCGCCGGCGTCGAATCGAAGTTCAATCAGCTTTACACTATCGGCATCAGAACCAAAACTGACGGCACGCTGGGCATATATGACAACACCAAGCTTGAAGAGGCGTTGGTGGGTAATCTTGATGATATCATCAACCTCTTCACCGGCGCCGGGGTGTCAAGTAACAGCCTCATCGAATTCGCCGGCTCCGGACCCAGGACCATGGTTGGAACCGCATTTGATGTCGACATCACCCAGGCAGCGACAGTGGGTACTATGACCGGATCAGGCATTACCGATCCGGCAACCGAATCGATCGTGATAGACGCCGCCAACAATAAACTGAAACTGACAATTGACGGCCTTGAATCCAATGAGATTCTGCTGGGAGAAGGCACCTATTCCAGTACTGCCGCCCTCGTCGAAGAACTGCAGGATCAGATAGATGCCGATTCCAATATCGGAAGCCGTGGTATCCTGGTGGAATGGGTCGATAATGGGGACGATACCGGCTACCTCAAGTTCTCCAGCGGCACCTATGGTTCAGGCTCGGAAATAACCCGCGACACTTCCATTTCGGACTCCGCCTACTCCATCCTGGGTCTGGCCAGTGTTGAATCGATCAATGGACTGGATGTTGAGGGTACGATAAACGGGGAAGAGGCGGAGGGAAGTGGTCAATTCCTGACTGGTAAGGAGGGCAACGAAACTACCGACGGCCTGAGGCTCCAAATAACCATGACGGCTGCTGACCTGGTCGATGGAGTCGAGGGAACTATCACGCCTACCAGAGGTGTGGCGTCTCAGATCTCGGATACTATCACGAGCTTGACTCTGCCCACTGATGGGACATTCGCCAGGCGTGTTCTGTCATATCAAAAACAGATTGAAACTATCGAAGGCCGTATCGAAGATATCGATGAACGATTGGCCATCCGTCGTGAGACTCTGTTGCAACAGTTCTACGAGATGGAAATGGCGCTTAGCCGGATGGCTGCTGAGCAGCAGTTCCTGACAACACAATTGGCCGGTATAAACAACAACTGGTCACTAGGAAGATACAACAGAAGGTAGATAGGAAACTACAATGGATGGACCGCTGAAGTCCTATGAAGCCGTTGACACCCTCGGCAAATCTCAACTCGAGTTGGTAATAAAAGTCTATGACGGAGCCATCGCCGCTTATCGCGCCGCCGCTGAGTGCTACCGGAAGGAAGAGTACCAAACCGGTTACGAACACCTGGAAAAGGCCAAGACCTTCGTGGTGCATCTCTACACCACCCTCGACAACGAGCAAGGGGGGGCGATCGCCGACAACCTCGGCAAGCTCTATAGCTTTATAGTGAATCAAACGAACGTCGTCGAAGCGACCAAAGATCTGTCCGATATTGACGATATCATAAGTGTATTGACCAATCTCAGAGCCGGTTGGTCGGAGTTGAAACAGCAGGAAGCCAAAACCGCACCCGCCGCTGCCACCGAACCAGTTCCGGGCGGCGGCTTTGCAGCATCTGGATGAATATGGATAGCCTGGATTACAATGCCATTAGTCGGCTGGAACGAGAACTGATCTTCATTCTCAAAGAAGAGTTCTCGTTTTATCAGTCACTTTACATCACGATGGACAAGCAGCGAGATTCGATCAAGTTCAATCGTGACGAACACTTGCTGGATCTATTCGCCGAAATAGAACGTTGCCACCGACGAATCAAACAATCTGAAACCAAGGTTGCGGCCATGAAGGCCAAACATCCCCAGATGTTCCGCGTAGCAGCGGCCAAGCCCGAAATCAAAAAGCTGGTGAACAGCCTTGCCACCATGGTCAAGAAGAACATGACCCTGGTATCCGAGAGCGAAGAGTATCTGAGAGAGCGTTACGAGCGCATCAGGGAGGAACTGGGAGAACTCAAAAACAGTCGCAAGATTCTTCAGTATGTCAGCGACGGCGACCCGTCGCCGCAGTTTGTCGACGGCAAGAACTGAAGTCAGGTGGCTGCTATAGATAGTGGATGAGATTCGAGACGATCGTCACCGAAATAGGAAGGTTGAAGGTGATGCTATGAAGATAGGACCCTATCACGAAAGGCAGGTACCAGGCCGACCAAGCCAGGCGCCGTTGGAGCAACCCGAAAAGACCCAGGGGGCCGGCGACCTTGGGAAAAGCCCGGCTCAGTCCAAGTCGAGTACCGACCAAGCCCGGAGCCAACAAGACACTGTACAGCTTTCCGGCGCCGGTGGAGCAGTCGACCCCGAACCTTACGGCCGGATCGAATACGACCGTGACAGGTTGCGCGATAGACGGGTAGCCCATCGAGCAACAAACGGATACCGCGTTGGAGCAGCAGAAAACGACTCCGGAGGAAGACTCCTTGACGAGGCAAGACTTGAGACAATACGACATCGTATGGAGTCAGGGTTTTACGAACAACCGGACGTTCGGGAGAAAATCGCTGACCGGTTGGCTAAGAAACTGACCGATATCGGTGAAGAACAGGGAGACTCAGAATACAACCATGGATACGGCGACAATCGACAATAGGGTAAAGCTGGTTGTTTCGAATATCCGAAACCTGCCCACGCCACCTATCGTTTTTCACCAGATTCAGAAAGTAATGGCTGACCCGAATTCGTCCGCCAGCCAGGTTGCGGCCGTGCTGGCTGAGGATCCGGCCATGTCAGCGAAGGTCCTCAAGCTAACCAATTCTGCATTTTACGGACTGAACCGCGAGATTGAGTCGGTCAAACACGCGGTCTTGATCGTCGGCATGGAGGCGATCAAGAACCTTGTCCTGTCGGCCTCCGTGCTCGGTATGTTCAAGGGCAACGATGTCGACCAGGAATTCCAGGAATCCTTCTGGCGTCATTCGCTGGCGACCGCCTTTTGTGGTCGACTGCTGGCCAAACGAGTCAAGAGCCGCGGCATGATCGACCCGGACACAGCTTTCTCATCGGGACTGTTACACGATGTCGGCAAGATGGTCATTTCCTGTTTCCTGCCTGATGAGAAGGCCAGGATCGTTGAAGCGCGGCAAATGGACAGCGAGTCCGAAGATCATGCCCTCGAAGATCGTGTGCTCGGATTTAACCACGCTCAGATCGGCGCCTTTCTGGCCACCCAGTGGAAGCTGTCTAAGCGGCTCGCCGATTCAATCAGCTTCCATCATCAACCCATGTTGAGCGAGGACGAGTTGCCGGTCGCCCATCTGATACACCTCGGTGATTTCGTAGCCAAGCGGACTTTCTACGATCCACAGGACACCTACATGATCGGCTCGCTTCAAGATGGCGTGGCCGACTACCTGAACGTGACCGAGTCCGATCTGGACGAGTTCGGCAGTCTCCTGAGTGAAGAGTACGTCAAGGCGGAAACTTTCATGCAGATGGCCGGTTTGTCCACGTGATTTCTATCAGTGCGCGGTTCCCGGCCGATCTGTCCTTGTTAGCCCGGTTCACTTCCAGCCGCCCCTGCGGCCTCGCGTAATGATCTCAAAATTATGCAGGACCTTCCCCGGAAATGGTTGAAGATTTCTGCTAATGTAAATTAGAATAAGGAGTTGGTGTTTTCAGAAGGTGGAACAACATGTCATGCCGGACTTGATCCGGCATCCAGTGGCAAGCCACTTTTTCGCGCTACGCGGTGATAAATCACTTTCTCGCGCTACGCGCGCCCCCTATGTCACCCTGAGCGGAGTCGAAGGGCAAGTAAACGTGTGGTGCTCGTCATGCCGGATTCGAAGACTGGATACTGGCTTTCGCCAGCATGACGGAGAAAGGAGGGTTTAGTGCGCGGTGGATGTCCTCGTTTACCGCGTTCACCCCGATACCTAGTTGGCGCACGGGGACGTACGCCGACCACAAATACCGAATGTCGCTGTTTAAACCATAGATGTTTTGGGAAAAGTCCAAAAAATTATGTCCTTGACAGGGCGCGTAGGTCTAAGTATAATCATCAATTACGCGATAATGGTATCGCGAAAAACGACGCTGATTGACAGATGGGCGATTAGCTCAGTTGGTTAGAGTACTTGCTTGACATGCAAGGGGTCACTGGTTCGATTCCAGTATCGCCCACCATAGATGATGACAGCGGATGTCGGCGGATACCCCCGACCGAATCTCCGCTTTTCGTTTTGTTGCAGAAAGAAGTCGACGATATGTCACAGCTTCAGGTTACCTTGCCCGACGGTTCGACCAGACAGTATGATAAAGGTGTCTCTGGTTTTGACGTCGCCGCTTCGATTTCTCCGCGCCTGGCCAAAGAGGCGCTGGCGGTGAAAGTCGATGGCCAGGTGCGTGATCTGATGGCAGTCATCGACGCTGACGCACCGGTAGAAATCCTGACTTTTGCGCAAACCGAAGGTCGGCAGGTGTTCTGGCATTCCAGCGCCCATGTTATGGCGCAGGCGGTACAGGAACTATTCCCGGAGGCGAAATTGGCTATCGGTCCGTCCATCGACGAGGGCTGGTATTATGATTTCGATGTTGACAAGCCGTTCTCGCCGGAAGATCTGGAACGCATTGAAAAGAAGATGGCCGAACTCATCGCCGAAGATGCATCATTCAGCCGAAGTGAACTTCCGCGCCAACAAGCTATCGAGAAATTCCGCGCCGCCGGTGACGTCTACAAGGCCGAGATAGTCGAAGAACTTGAAGCTGACACCGTCTCGTTCTATCGGCATTCTCGATTTGAGGATCTCTGTCGGGGTCCTCACATCCCGCGCACCGGACTGATCAAGGCATACAAACTGACCTCCAGCTCCGGAGCGTACTGGCGTGGTGACGAGAAACGACCGATGCTTCAGCGCATTTACGGTGTTTCGTACCCTAAGAAGTCGATGCTTGCAGAGTACCTTCTCCGGATGGAGGAGGCAAAGAAGCGCGACCACCGCATGCTTGGCAAGCAACTCGAACTGTATACCATCACCGATGAGGTCGGCGCCGGATTGATTCTCTGGCTGCCGCGCGGCGCCCGAGTGCGCAACGAAATCGAAGATTTCTGGCGACAGGAACACCTCAAGGCCGGTTACGAACTGGTGTTCTCGCCGCACATAGCCAATCTCGATCTCTGGCACAAGAGCGGGCACACTGATTTCTTCAAAGAAGATATGTTCGCCCCGTTCGAGGCCGAGGGACGCAAATTCCAGTTGCGGCCGATGAACTGCCCGTTTCACATTTCCATGTACCGTTCGCGCCGATGGTCCTATCGTGATCTACCGCTGCGCTGGGCGGAGCTTGGGACCGTCTATCGATTCGAGCCGAGCGGTGTTCTCCATGGTCTGATGCGGGTGCGCGGCTTCACTCAGGACGATGCTCACCATTTTGTCACCCAGGAGGGGATGGAAGAGGAATTGGTCTGGTTGCTGGATTTCTGCGTCGACTTGCTCAAGGCTTTTGGATTCTCCGACTACGACGTTTTTCTGTCGACTCGGCCGGAGAAAGCAATCGGCGATCCGGCTGATTGGGAACGAGCTCAGAACGGCCTGCACTCAGTCCTCAAGAGGGCCGGTCTGGCCTATCAGGTAGATGAGGGCGGTGGCGCCTTCTACGGACCCAAGATCGACATCAAGATAAAGGACGCCCTTAACCGCAGTTGGCAATGTTCGACTATCCAGTTCGATTTTTCCTTGCCGGAACGGTTCGATCTTCATTATATTGGTGCTGATGGTCAACAGCAGCGACCGTTCATGATTCACCGGGCGCTGCTGGGCTCGATCGAGCGATTCTTTGGTGTCCTCATCGAGCACTACGCAGGCAATTTCCCCTTGTGGCTGGCGCCATGCCAGGTAAGGGTGTTGCCGATTACTGACGATCTGAACGAATATGCCGCTGGTGTCGTGGAACGATTGAAAGCTCGTGACATCAGAGCCGAACTCGACATTCGTTCTGAAAAGGTCGGCGCCAAAATACGTGACGCCGAGCTGCTCAAGGTGCCGTACATGTTTATTGTCGGCAAGCGGGAAGTCGAGGCCGATTCGGTTTCTGTGCGCAAACATACAGTCGGCGATATGGGTGTGAAGTTGGTGGATGAGGCGGCGGCGTTGCTGCTCTCGGAAATCGAAACTAAAGGACTGAAAGAGAGTTGAGGTACTAATGAACAGGAGGGTTTCATAGGCAGCAAGACGCTTCGGGTCAACGCCCGGATTAAGGCCTCGCCGATCCGACTGATCGGACCTGAGGGCCAGCAACTCGGCATTGTGCCGATCAATGAGGCTCTGGACAAGGCGCGGAATCTCGAGCTTGACTTGGTTGAGGTATCTCCGAACAGCCGTCCGCCGGTCTGTCGAATACTTGATTATGGCAAGTTCAAGTACGAACAGGCCAAAAAGGATAAGCTGGCGAGAAAACGACAGCACAGCTATCAGTTGAAGGAGATGCGTTACCGTCCCAAGATCGATAGCCACGACTACACGTTCAAATGCAAGCATGTTCGTGAGTTCCTTGAGTCGGGCAGTAAAGTGCGAACCTATGTGATGTTTCGTGGACGCGAGTTGGCCTACACTGAGCGGGGTCGTCACTTGCTGGAACGGGTGACGGAAGATATGGCCGACATTGCCGTGGTGGAGGTTCCGATAAAGCGCGAAGGACGCAACATGAGCATGATACTGGGACCAAACGCCGAAATACTGAAGCATCTTCGGGCAACTCGACCGCAGGCCAAAGAGAGCGCGGCAAACCAGCCCGAGCCTAAACCTGAAGCTGAAGATGAAGTCGATGCCACGGAAACCGAACCGTCGGCGACCAGTTCAGAATAGATAAGTATTGTTTGTATAGTTAACAGTAAGGATAGTCTCGATGCCGAAAATCAAGACCAGGCGGGCAGCCGCCAAACGATTCAAGAAGACGGCCTCCGGAAAAATCAAGCGACACCACGCCTACCGCACGCATATTCTGACAAAGATGTCGCCCAAACGGAAACGCCAATTGCGCAAAGCGACTTTAATATCAGCCGCTGATTTGCCGCGCGTAAGAAGAATGATTCCCAATCTGTAGGCGGCTCGGCCGATAGATCAGGAGAGAAAAAATGCCACGCTCAAAGAATAACGTTGCCGCTCATAAGCGTCATAAGAAAGTACTGAAGCGCGCCCGCGGCAATTACGGTGCTCGCGGTCGTCTCTATCGCACCGCGTTGGAAACGGTTAACAAGGGTCTGATGTATGCCTATCGCGATCGTCGCGCGAAAAAGCGAGTTTTTCGCTCGCTCTGGATTGCGCGTATCTCAGCGGCCGCGAAGATGTGCGATACTAACTACTCGAGCTTTATGCACGGCCTGACCAAGGCCGGGGTCAACCTGAATCGCAAGGCCCTGGCCGATATCGCCGCTCGCGATAAGGCCACCTTCACCAACCTGGCAAAGATCGCCTCCGGCAATTAACTTCAAGGCTGACTGACTATGTCGCCACTGGAGGAAGTTGCCCGACTCAGGCAAGAGGCGTTGGAGCGGATCAGTACGGCTGATTCGCTCGCTTCGCTTAAGGAATTCCGCGTTCAGTACCTCGGGCGGAAGGGACGACTTACCGCAATTCTCAAGGGTCTGAAGGACCTCCCTGTTGAGCAGCGCAAGCAGGTGGGGGCCGAGGCTAACAAATGTCGCGTCCAACTGGAGCAGGATTTCGATGTGGCCGAGAGAAGATTCTCGGAGAAATCCGAAGCGCCGTTGATCGATCCGACCCTGCCGGGCACCGCCCAGCGGGTTGGCGCGATACATCTGACCACCCAGGTCATCGAGGAGATGTGCGGCATATTTCATGGCATGGGGTTTGAGATCGCCCGCGGACCGGATATTGAAACCGACTACTACAATTTTGGCGCCCTGAATTTCCCGCCCGATCATCCCGCTCGCGATATGCAGGACACTTTCTTTGTGGAGGGCGATCGCCTGCTGCGCACGCACACCACCCCGGTGCAGGTTCGCGAATTAGAGAAACAGAAACCGCCGATCAAGATTATCACACCGGGCAAGTGCTTCCGCAACGAGGCGATCAGTTCCCGCGCCCACGTCGTCTTTCACCAGGTTGACGGCTTCCTGATTGACGAAGGGGTGACCATGGCCGACCTCAAGGGTTGTTTGGTGGCGTTCTGTAAAGCGTTTTTCGGCCAGGGTCTCAAACTCAAAATTCGGCCGTCGTACTTTCCATTCACGGAACCCTCAGCGGAGGTTGATATCGAGTGCTTTCTCTGCGGCGGCGATGGATGTGCCGTGTGCAAGCGAACCGGCTGGCTGGAAATTCTCGGTTGCGGCATGATTGACCCGGCCGTGCTTGAGATGTCCGGCCATGATCCTGAAAAATATACCGGGTACGCCTTTGGTATCGGGGTCGAACGTCCCGCAATGCTGAAGTACCGTATCGACGACGTCCGGCTATTCTATAACAACGACTTGCGTTTCTTAAGGCAGTTTGTGTAGCCATGAAAGTCTCGTACAAATGGCTCAAAGAACTCACCGGCCTGGACTGGTCCCCCGACGAAATGGGCGAACGCCTGACTCTGTCCGGCACCTCATGTGAGTACATCGAGTCGACCGCCCGGTATATGGATAATGTCGTGGTCGGGCAGGTGATCGAACTCAGCGCTATCGAGGGGGTCGACAAGATCAAGAGAGCGGTTGTTAATGACGGAGCCGAGCGCGTCGATGTCGTGTGTGGCGACCCGAATGTCGCCGTTGGGCAGAAGATTGCTTTTGCCCGTATCGGAGCTCGGTTGGTTGGTGATTTCGTCATAAGGAAGGCAAAGATTCGCGGGATCGAGTCGTTTGGCATGATCTGCTCAGAGCGCGAGTTGGGTATGTCGGACGACCACTCCGGTATTATAGTGCTCGATGACGACGCCCCGATCGGCACGCCTCTGGTTGAGTACCTGGACTACGATGATTTCATGCTCACTTTTGAACTAACTCCGAACCGTCCGGACTCGATGTCGGCTATCGGGATCGCCCGCGACCTGGCTGCGCTGGCCTCAATCAAACTGCGCCGTCCCAAGTTCGACCTGACCGAAGTAGCGACCCCTGCTTCTGATTCAATCAAAGTATCCATTGATGACCCCGAGACCTGCCCGCGCTATGCCGCCCGCATTATCAAGAACGTCAAGATCGCACCGTCACCCTGGTGGGTGCGTAAACGGTTGCTTGCCTGTGGGGTCCGACCGATCTCCAACGTCGTCGACATCACCAACCTGGTCATGCTTGAGTGCGGGCATCCCCTGCACGCTTTTGATCTCGATCGTTTTGGCTCGGATGAAGTGGTTGTTCGACGCGCCCGCGACCGAGAGAAGTTCTCGACCCTAGACGGACAGGAGCATATACTGGACGAACAAGTCCTGTTGATCACTAACGGCGAAACCGGAGTCGCAGCCGGCGGTGTGATGGGTGGTCTTAACTCCGAAGTCGAGGACGACACTACCAATATCCTTCTGGAAGCAGCCTACTTCAATCCCGGCGTTATTCGCAAGAGCCGCAAGAAGCTCGATATAGTGACCGAATCATCATCACGTTTTGAAAAAGGGGCCGACCCTAACGGCATCGAGTACGCCATCAACCGTGCCGCGCAGCTCATGCACGAATTGTGTGGGGGAGAGGTGCAAGCAGGCATTGTCGACTGCTATCCGAAGCGCATCGAACCGCGCACTATCGAACTTCGTCCGGCGCGCTGTAACGCCGTGCTCGGCAGCAATTACTCAACCGAACGCATGAAGCAGATATTGACGGACCTTGAATTGCATGTATCCGGTGACGATCCACTTGTCGTTACGGTGCCGGCTTTCCGCCCCGACCTGGAACGCGAAATCGATTTGATTGAAGAGGTTGTTCGCATCGAAGGGTTCGACGGCATCGAAGACTCAGTCACTAACATCGGCCCGCTTTTCTCGTGCATCCTGCCTGAAGATCAATTCGCCCGTGAAGCGCGGTGGGTTTTGACCGCTTGCGGATTCGATGAGATGTTGGACCACGGGCTTGGCTCGAGCCGGGTTGCTTCATTGTTCCATCCCGATCTGCCGCAGGTGCGAATACTGAATCCGGTCTCCGAAGAACTGGATATTATGCGCAACTCGCTGCTGCCGTCGGCGCTCGCAGCCGTGTCGCACAACCTGGCCCACCGGGTGCTCGATCTCCGATTGTTCGAATTGGGCAAGGTCTACTTCGCGGGTAGTGACGACACAGATTGGCGGGAGCCGGATCGCTTAGCTTTGACCGTATCAGGTAACACACCACAAGGCTGGCGCGAGACGGCGCGACCGTTTGACTTTTATGACCTCACCGGCGCTTTGCAGAGATTGGTTGAGCACTTTCGCTGGCCCGACTTCGATTTCGTTCCTGACAAGGTCTCGTTCCTTGATGACAAAATCTCATTCTGGATCAAATCTGAGGGGCGGGCTGTCGGTTGGGCCGGTCTCATTGAGTCCGACCAGGCACGCGCTCTGGGCGTCAAGCAGCCCGTCTATGTCGCCGAGATTGATCTGGATGGGTTGATTGACACTCGCAAGGATCGCACTCAGTTCGAGCCGTTGGCCGTTTATCCGGCAGCGCCGCGCGATCTGGCCATCCTGGTCGATGTGGCCATACCAGCCGGGGAGATCATTGAATGCGTGCGCAAAACCGGTGGCGAGTTGGCCGAGTCGGTGGAGGTTTTTGATCTCTACACCGGCAAGCAGATTGAAAAGGGGAAGAAGTCCATAGCCCTGTCTATCAACTATCGGTCGCGATCCGGTAGTCTGTCGACCGAACAAGTAGAAGAAATACAACGACGTGTTGTGGCTAAGTTAGAGCAACAGTTTGACGCTGAGATTAGGGATAAGTGACGGTGACTGATACTCTGGATCAGATCGCTCAAAAGGTTGACCGACTCCTGGAGATGGTCAAGAACCTGAAGTCAGAAAACGCATCGCTCGAGGCCGAGAATCGACAACTCAAGGCTGAGATGTCCGGAGTGGACAAGCAGCAGAAGAGCCAGTCGCTAAAGACGGCCGATCAGTCCGAGGCGGTGCGGACCAAATTGCAGTCAGTTCTTAATCGGCTGGACGAGTTGGAAAAACTGGCTGGTTGAGTTTTATCTTGACAGCATCTGGCTGTTTGGGTAGATTGTTATTAATAGGTAGGATAGTAATTACGACCGGATTAGGTGAATATCGGGTTGATGATGTCTGATACGCGTGGCGAGAACAAAGTGGTGGTGAATATATTCGGGGAGGATTACCCTATCACCGGGGTAACTGATCCATCCTACATTTCCAGGGTGGCGGATTTCGTGGATGCCAGAATGAAGGAAGCGGCCGGCGACAATCGTATTCGTAGTCGTGACCGGATCGCAATTCTGGCCGCCATGTCGTTGGCGTCGGAACTAATGGAGGCCAATGAACAAGTGGCCGGCGCCGAGCATCACTTCAACTCTCGAGCCGACAGTATTCTGACCCGCCTGGAGCACGAGCTTTCCTGACCGCTTTGTTTCGCAGGTCTGACCCGAACGATTTACTACGTCCGTCGCGTAGTTGCTAATCCCCACTGTTTATAAATAGATAATGCGTCCGGCTGCTCCGGTCGGGCGGGAGGATGTAATGTACGATGTTGTGATCTTCGTTGCCATCGCGGTGATTGTCGCGGCGGTTTCATACTTTGTGACTCGCTTTATGGCTCGACGCTCGGTCGAACGACAGGTGAGCGACTCCAAGGCTGAAGCCGAACGAATAATCTCTGAGTCGGAGAGCGAAGCCAAAATAAAGCGTCGCGAAGCCGCCCTCGAAGCCAAAGAAGAATGGCTCAAACGCAAAGGAGAGTTTGAACGGGAGGCTGAAGTCAGACGCCGGGAGTTGGAGGCGGATGAGAAGGAGCTCCGTGAGGGCCAAGCCGGGCTTTCCAAAAAGGTATCTGTCCTGGACCAGCGCGATCGGGATTTGGCCAGTCGCGAGAAGAGTACCCATACCCGTGAGAAGGGTATCGCTCTGCGTGAGGCCGAGTTGGAGAATATCATAAATACCCAGAATGAGAAACTTCAGACGATCGCTCAGATGACACCGGAAGAGGCCAAGAAACTGCTCATGGACAATATGTTCAATGCTGCCAAGATCGAAGCCGCCGCTCGCATCAAGGAGATCAAGGATCAAGCCGAACGTGAGGCTAACAAAGAAGCCAAGGAGATCATTCTGTCGGCTATCTACCGCTGTGCTGCCGACCACACGGTTGAATCAACCGTATCGGTGGTCAGCCTGCCAAACGACGAGATGAAAGGACGGATCATCGGACGTGAGGGTCGTAACATTCGATCTTTCGAGACTGCTACGGGCATTGATGTGATCGTCGATGACACTCCCGAGGCTGTCATCCTGTCGGGGCACGATCCGGTTCGCCGTGAAATCGGTCGCATGGCGCTGGAAAAACTTATCAGCGATGGTCGCATCCACCCTACTCGCATCGAAGAAGTGGTGGAGAAATCTGAAAAGGAGATGGAGGTGATCATCCGCGAAGCCGGCGAGCAGGCCTGCTTCGAATTGGGGGTGCATGGGCTTAACCCGGACTGTATGCAGCAGTTAGGCAAGCTCAAATTCCGAACTTCTTATGGACAGAACGTTCTGGTTCACGTCAAAGAAGTGGCCATGCTATGTGGATTGATGGCGGCGGAACTGGAGTTGGATGCCGTTCTTGCCAAACGTTGCGGCTTACTACATGATATCGGCAAAGCGATTGACCGCGAAACCGAAGGCACCCACACCCAGATTGGCGCCGATTATCTACGCCGGTATAACGAGAATGATATCGTCGTCAATGCCGTTGAGGCGCACCATGGCGATATAGCGCCCCTCAGCCCTTATCCGATTCTGGTACAAGCCGCCGACGCTATCTCCGGGGCGCGACCGGGCGCCCGGCGCGAGCCTCTCGAGGCTTACATCAAGCGACTTCGGCAACTGGAGGAACTAGCCGATAGTTTCATGGGTGTGTCCAAGGCGTACGCCATTCAGGCCGGGCGTGAAGTGCGGGTGATTGTGGAGCATGAGACGCTGGATGACCTGGCCAGCAGCATCCTGGCCGGTGATATCGCAACCAAGATCGAAAGCGAAATGCAGTATCCGGGCCAGATCAAGGTTACTGTTATAAGAGAAAGACGCTCCACTGAATACGCGAAATAGCTGATTATTTGCAGCTGCAGAGTTGCCAGCGGGGTGGAGTTTTATTAAACTCCACCCTTAGTTGTTGCCGCCGCTCAGCAAATGGTGGAAGCGAGCGGTTTGGGAAGGGATTCATTCCACCTTAGAAAGCTCGTTGAATGTCTCTTTTCACTGTTCTTTATGTAGCCGACGTCTGTGGGAAAGCCGGACGACAGGCCTGCGCGCACATGATCAAACCGCTCAGAGAGAAATACAAGGTCGATTACGTGGTGGCTAATGTCGAGAATGCCGCCGGTGGTTTCGGTATTACTCCTGAGATGTCGATCAAGGCTTTCACTTACGGTATTGATCTCCAGACCTCGGGCAACCATATCTGGGACCGGGTGGCCATCCTCGAATACTTTGAGCGGAAACCGAAACTCCTGCGCCCGGCCAACTATCCGTATGGCTGCCCCGGTAGCGGCTCCCATATCGATACCGTCAACGACGTAAAAGTAGGTGTCATCAACTTACAGGGGCGTACTTACATGAAGGAAATCGACTGTCCCTTCCAGGTCGGCCGCCGCGAAATTGACTTTGTGGCTAAGCAGACCAATGTGATTCTGGTCGATTTTCATGCCGAAGCCACCTCCGAGAAACAGGCCATGGGGTTCTATCTCAACGGCAAGGTTTCCGCTGTGATCGGCTCGCACACCCATGTCCAGACGGTCGACGACCACATAACTCTGCGCGGCACTGCCTACATTACCGATGCCGGTATGACCGGTCCACACGATTCGGTTATCGGTATGGAAAAAGGTCCGGCTCTGGGACGCTTTCTAACCGGGATGCCGAAACGATTCACTACGGCTTCCGACGATGTGAAGCTATCGGGCGTATTGGTCCGCATCGACCCTGAGACCGGTCGCGCTGAAGAGTTTGAACGGCTCCGGATCGACTTCGATTTGGAGAAATTTACACCGGATAAACTCCTCCAGGACCCTTAAACTATTAGTTTATCTATGACGGCTCAACTTATTGATGGCAAGGAAGTTGCCAAGACGGTGCGCAAGGCGCTGAAGCAGCGCATCGCTGCTTTGGCCGAGCGCGGCATCCAACCCGGATTGGCTGCCGTGTTGGTTGGTGATGATCCGGCTTCGGCAACCTATGTCAACTCCAAAGCGAAAGCCTGCGAAAGACTCCGTCTCTATTCACAGGTGATCACAAGACCGAGTGAAACGAGTCAGCAGGAACTGTTGAAGATCGTGGCTGAGTTGAACGATAATCCCAGGATTCACGGCATTCTGGTACAATCACCGTTGCCGAAGCAGATAGACGAACTCGCCATCACCCTTGCTATCAACCCGGACAAGGATGTCGATGGATTTCATCCGCACAACGTCGGCCTGATGTTGGTCGGACGCCCCCGAGTGCTGCCCTGTACTCCGTTTGGGATCATAAAGCTGATGGAGCATTATGAGATCGATCCGGCCGGAAAAGAAGTGGTAGTGGTGGGACGTTCCAATATCGTGGGGAAGCCGGTGGCCGCCATGCTCCTGCAGAAAGGACCGATGGCCAATGCCACGGTGACCGTAGCGCATTCGCATTCGGTCGACTTGCCCGATATCACCCGGCGGGCGGACATTCTTATTGCGGCTGTCGGCCATCCGGGGACTATCACACCCGATATGATCAAGCCGGGGGCGGTGGTAATCGACGTTGGCGTCAACAGAGTAGACGCTCCCGAGACAGACAAGGGCTATCGCCTGGTGGGAGATGTGGACTTCGCCGGTTGCGCCGAGAAAGCGTCCTGGATCACCCCGGTACCGGGTGGTGTCGGGCGGATGACCATCGCCATGTTGATGGTCAATACTGTTACCGCTGCTGAGTTGATCACAGCCGGCTGAGCGGCCTGGCGGTTCTACCCTGTGTTTGTGGACATTTCCTGAAATGGAAGCAATATGCCATTTCAACTCAAACTGATCGTCTTCGTAGTCGCGTCGGCAGGACTTGCCTGGCTGTCGCGATCATGTTTGCGGGAATTCCGATCCCACGGCTTTTACCGTTTCTTCGCTTGGGAATCGAACGTTGCCCTGATCCTGGTCAACCTCGACCAATGGTTCCACCAGCCGTTCAGCCTGCGTCAGATAATCTCGTGGCTGCTGATAATCATCTGTCTGTATCTGCTCATCCACAGCGTCCTGCTGTTGCGTAGAATGGGGCGGCCCGACAAGAACCGCGATGACCCGACATTGATCGGGATCGAGAAGACAACCCAACTGGTTACGGAGGGGATCTATCGATACATCCGGCATCCCATCTACAGTGCGGGGCTGATCGGAACCTGGGGCATTTTTCTCAAAAGCCCTTCACTGGTGGCCGCCGGTCTGTCGGCGCTGGCCACCCTCTTTTGGATTCTGACTGCCAGGAGCGAGGAAGCTGAAAATGTACAGTTCTTCGGTGAGGCCTACCGACGGTACGTGAAACAGACCAGAATGTTTATCCCGTTCTTATTTTGAAGGGTGGTGTGGAGTTAATGCAGTCGCTCAAAATATCCATAAAGACACCTGCGGAATGGTTGCGTTTTGCCAAGAAGCGGCTATATTAGCTGCATCATGAGCTTCCGGCGGGCTGGCGCGAGTGTTTCTTGGCAATGGTCGGAGCAGAGGTGACACGTAACCCAGGGTCGTGCGGATTACTAATGGTTGGTTAAGAGGATTGTTCAACGGTGGCTTGGTCTCATAAATTATCTGGAAGTGAATCTTCGCGCCTCGGCGTCTGCGGCTTCAGAATCCTGATCTGTGCGATTGCCACGGCCATCCTGCTGGGTTCATCTCACCTTAGGGCCCAGGATGCTGAGGATAGTCTGTACCTGCCTGCCTTGGGGGCACGGGCGCTTGGTATGGGAGGTACGTCGGTGGCCTCGACTCACGATCTTTCGACCGCTGCAAGCAACCCGGCCCTGCTTATATACATGACACCGTGGCATTCAGCCTTGGATTACCGACACCTGTCGGCTCGGGTGCAGGGTCTGTCAATATACGCGGTCAACGAATATGCTCGACGGGAGTTGATGTATGGCATCGGACTCGAGGGGATATGCGCCGACCGACGAAACTGGCCCGGTTCTCAGTCAACCAGTCGCAATTGGACGGTTCAGCCGACCCTGGGCGTTGCCCGCCTGGTGTCTGAGCGAGTGGCGGTCGGTGCTTCTCTCAAACCATCGTGGTGGAAGCTTTATCGTGAGGATGACTTCACCGTCGAAATGGACCTGGGTGTTGCTTATCCCACCCGTTGGCGCGATGTCGATATCGTAGTGGGCGCGGTGGCGCGCGATATCCTGGGGGCGGAAGTGTCTCGACTGGAGAGTGATACCGCTTTGGATATCTCGGTGCTGTTGGGTGTAACCGGACGCTACTACACCACAGACAGCCTGTGGGAAGCAACTCTGGCCGCCGAGTTGGAAGCCGTCGAACGGGACTACATTCATGACCCACAGGGGAGGTTTCGCATTGGAGGTGAACTGGCCTGCTACAAATACAACGATATCCGTCTGGCCGGACGGCTGGGATATGACGGCGAACATGTGACTTTCGGTCTCGGATTGGGCTGGCGCTTTGTCACTCTTGATTGGGCCAAAACAGCGTGGAAGAAATGGGGTCACGGACAGGCTGTTTCCCTGTCGATCAATCCGCCGGAATTCTGGTCCTGGCTTGAGGGCAAGTTCGGCGCTCATACGCCTACTGTCAATTGGCGCGACTCACTCCCGCTCTATCGGGGCGAAGAGTTCGATCATTACGGCCGCTCGGCCCGGGATCAGTTCGACGCCGGGCAGTACGATACCGCCTATGTTCTTTTCCATAACGCTCGTGTCTTTGCCGACAGCAGCCATCATGTCGCTCTCGCCGACGGCGGGATCGCACGTTCACGCCTCGCCCTGAATCGTCTGCGGGCTGAGGCTGATTCGGTCTTGCGCGTTACTCTCCTGGATTCGTTGTTGCATAAGGAGCGTGAGTTCACCGACAGTATGTATCTGGTACTTCTCAGTCAGGCTGACACCTGTTTCCGGCGGCGTGATTATCAGTGCGCTCTCGATCTCATGGACATGATTCTGTCTGAAAATCCCACCAACGCCGAGGCTCTGAATCTCAAAGGGGATGTACAAAAGGGTCGTGACCTGGAGATCGTTTTCAGTCTGGTGTTGGCCGACAGTGCAGAACGGGAAAAGCTGTTAGGGAAAGCTCTCGAGGCCTACCTGCGTATCCTGCAGTTGGATTCGACTCACACCGATGGCGCTACCGGGAAAGGGCGCATCGAAGATAAGCTCGAGGCTCAGCGCTATGCCCGTCGCGCTTTGCAGCTATACGAACAAGGCTATCCAACTGCCGCCCAGACCGCTTTTGATTCGGCCGTGGTGAAAGATGCGTCGCTTCAGTCGGTGAGGAACTTTTTGGTCGGAACGTATAGTGTTGAGGCCGACACAACCTCACTTGATGAGATCGAAAAAGATTCCACCGTTTATCCGTATTACCTTTCAGGGATGGACTTCAATCGCAAGAAAGAATACCAGCGGGCCATCGACGCCTTCAATGAAGTCCTGAAATACTATCCTAACAGTCCGGCGGTTCTCAAGGAAATCAATGAGGCCCGCCAGATGCTCATAAGGTCACGCCAGGATTCCGCGCAATAGTTTTTAGTGGAACTCTCTGCCGACCGGTATTAGCTTTTTAGTGATGTTCAAGCGTCCGGTAAAAGAGATCAGCGCCGAATTCTCGGCCGAGGAAAAATACCTCCCCAGCATCCAGCGCACGGTGCGCGAGAGTTGCGTTACGGCTGGTCTGGCCCGCAAGGAAGTCTCGGCGGTACTGCTGGCTACCGAAGAGGCCGCCACCAACATCATTCGGCATGCCTACCTTTATGAAAAGGGTGTCCTGAGACTAAGGATCGTCGTTTACAGGAAGTTGATAGCCATCTCATTGATCGACTTCGGGCGCTCCTTCCAGCCGGAGGGTAAGGGCGCTGTCGATCTTGAGAAACTAATCGAATCGGGGCGCAAAGGCGGGCTTGGTTTCTACATGATTCAGAAGATTATGGACTCGGTGGAGTACATCTCCTCGGCCGGACGCAATGAGTTGCGGATGATCAAGAGGATCAAAACCCGATCTACCGATGGCTATCCATTCCTCAGACGCATGCTGACGCTACGGGTCAAGTTCTCATTCTGGACCTTTCTCATAATGGCGGTGATCATCGCCGGAGCCTTCTATTACATTGACCGTCGCACTTCGCAGCAACTACACGACCGGCTTGATGAAACTGTATTCGCCCTGACCAAAACAATTACCGACCAGGCGGCGGGGCACATGCTGCGCAGCCGCTCGGCTACCGAATTCGATGAACTGGTGCTCAGTTACACTCGGGCCAATCCGGAACTTCGGCAGGTGGTGCTGGTCAACGCCGACGGCATAGTGATAGCGCACTCCGACGACATTCGTAATATCCGCAAACCGTTCCAGCGGCCGGAGCAGGTCGTCGATGTCGTCGTGGGGCAACCGTATCGATATTTCAGTGATGGCCTTAAGCTAAGCTACCTGGTACAGCCGATTGAATGGGGCAGTCGCCGGTTGGGTAGTACGCACATCATCTACTCGACAGAGCCGATCAGCGAACCGCTGCGACAGGCTCGCTATCGCGTGATTCAACTTACGCTTGTGCTGTTGTTGTTCGGAGTTCTGGGAGTCTACATGTTATCGAATTACTTCGTGCGGCCGATTGTACAGATCACTCGGCGGGTGCGCCGGTTTACTTCCGGCGATCTGGAGTCGGAACTGCCGCTGGAGGGAGCCGAGGAGTTCTTTGAGATATCCCGGGCTTTTAACGAGATGATGACCCGCTTGCGTCAGGACCGTGAAAACATCGTGGCCCGCGAGAAGATGGCTAAGGAAATCGAACTCGCTTCCCAGATCCAGCAGACGCTGATGCCCCGACGTCTGCCGGATATTCCAGGTCTCGAACTGGACGCCTTCTACCGGGCCGCATCTATTGTCGGCGGTGATCTCTATGACGTCTTCGAGATTGCCCCGGAGCGCTACTGTCTGGTGGTAGCCGACGTATCAGGCAAGGGAGTGCCGGCTTCGCTGGTGATGTCGATGCTGCGCACCGTGATTCAGATCAGTTCCGTCGGCGCCATCTCCGCCGCCGGCACTCTGGTTCGGGTCAATGATTACCTCTGCAATAATATGCCGGCCGGCATGTTCATCACTGTCATGCTGGTCATTTACGACCCAGCCCTGGGCCAAATGGATATCGTTTCGGCAGGACATAATCCGATGCTGTATTACAGCGCCGGCAGCGAGCGGATGAATCGCATTAACCCCGGCGGCATGCCGCTGGGGCTTCCTGTGTCGCTGGACGGCAGCTTCGAGGATCACCTTGAACAGGTCAGTATCAAACTGGAAGACGGCGACGGTTTCTTCATCTACACCGATGGCATTACCGAGGCCGCTGATCCGCGTGGCCGCCAATTCGGCCTGGATCGATTGGCCGAACTCCTGAGCAATCGGTTCAGCCTCGCTACCCGACCTGAACTCAACAGCTTGAGCGAGGAGGTCGTTGGTGAGATTGATGATTTCGCAGGATTTACCAAACAGACCGACGATATCACGTTCATAATCGCGCGCGCCGTACCAATCACAACCGCTGCAATAAGGGGACGGCACGATACGTCGGAGTTGATCTCAGTGGACGATCCCACCGATCGCGGCCGGCGACTCTGAGCCGATTGGTCGTTGGTGAACCATCGATCGGAGTTAGAACATGATCGAGCGGAAGGACATTTTTGCTTGCTCTGAGAAGGTTTTCGATGTTAATTCTGGTTGATTGATGACATTTTCTTGAGGTGAGTGGACGGTCATGGAAGGCATAGCCATATCATTATCCGAAGGAAGTCGGAACGACGCCTCGGAAGTACGTGTCGACGGCGTGATAGATACCGCCACGGCATCGCAGTTGGAAGAGGTGTTCGATTCGCTTCTCAAAAGGGGACGCTACCGAATCGTGGTCGATCTGGCCGGGGTGGACTACGTATCATCAGCCGGCTGGGGGATATTCATCTCCAATATCCGTGACGTACGGGCCAATGACGGTGATATCAAACTGGCCAATATGATTCCGAACGTTTACGAGATCTACGACTTGCTCGAATTCGACAACGTTCTCCGCGCCTACGAGTCGGTGGAGGATGCTCGTGCTGATTTCGGCGAACTGCCCGGAATCGAGGCAAAAAAAAAAGCGCCACTTTGACGCGTGTGATTCTCGATGACCAGTTCGCCGCAGGTAATCGACCACAGCACTATCAGGTAGAAGTTGAAAATCAATTCCACCGGGGAGGGGACTTGGAAAGCGAAGTGCTTTCACTGGTGCGTGAGGATCCCTTTGCATCCATTCGCGAGATGACCCGTGAGTTGCAGAGTCAACCGTTCCTTAGCAATGTCGGCTGGTGGCGTGTGTTCCGTATTCTCAGGAACAATCGCGTTCTTACTCGGCGTTCGCGATTCAGGTTCGTGTGGGCCCGACGTCGAGACCTTTTTTGATTGACACGCAGACTGCGCTGTCTATAGTTTTCGGTAAGAGCGTATTATCATGATCACTGAGCACACTCTTATATTCATTCTGGCCTGTTTGGTCGTGTTGCTGACGCTGGTGCTGATCCGCCGCATCAGTGATGACCGTAGGCGGCTGGCCGTACTACGGCGGCTGGACCTTGAGGAGTTCGCTGCTCTGTTGCAGGCCAACAGCCGTGACGGCGTAATAGGACAGGTGGCAGCCAAAGTATCGGACTTGCTCAAACAGTCATTCGGCTGTGAGCGGATTCTCTTTTTGAGAAAAAAACGAGGTCGGTTAAGGCACAATTTCAGCCACGGTCTTGCCAAGGTCGATCGGCGCGATTTGTGTTTGCCCTATACCAAGGATCTCGGCGAATGCCTGCGAGCCGATTACCTGCCGCGATGCCTCTTTCATCTTAAGCCGACCCTTCCGGGCGACACCTATGACACATTGGTGAAACTGGGGTTTGACACCTTTTTCCCAATCCATTGGCGAGACAATCTGTACGGTGTTTACTTCATACGCAGCACTCTTTCCACACGCGAGCACTCGTTCCGGTCGCTGGTGGCGAGCCTGGCCCAATGTTTGTCCGCGGCTTATCATGTCAAGTGGCATGAGTCGCGCAACGAAGACTTACAGCGGAAACTATCGACCGCCGAGACTGAAGCGCGCCGACTCCAGTCACCGGATTGGAGTGCTATGATGAAACTGGTCCGTCACCGCAAACCGGAGACGATCGTCATACAAATCGTTGAAGCTCTCGTCTCCGAACTGCAACTGGAACGTGCGGCGTGTATTCATCGATGGAACGATAACGTGTTGCGCGTTGTGACGCAGGGAACCAGCGGGGCTATCACCTTGCCTGAGACATTGGTGCTGGACAGCTTGATATCGAAACTCGGTGATAAAAAACTCATGCGTTTGAACGATCTCAAGTTCCGGGACGAGGTGTTGAATAAGGCCATAGAAGCTCTGATCGATGGCGGGCTTGATTATATCACCACCTACTCATTAGCTCCGCAGCGCGAGGGTGTCCTGGTCTGGAGCGGTGGGGGGGACCCCTCAATGGTGTGTGATCGCCTCGAGTTACTGCGCGGTCACGTCGGTGACCTTATCGACAATGCCGAGTCCTTCGTGCGCATCGAGGAGCTGTCTTATACCGACAATCTGACCGGCCTGGCTAATCAACGGTATTTTCTCCGTCGTTTCGATGAGGAGATTTCCCGCGCCCAGCGTTACGGACGCAAGCTGGCCTTTATTCTGTTCGACCTCGATGAACTCAAGGCGACCAATGACACTTACGGCCACCTGGCCGGTGACGCTATTCTGAGACAACTCGGCGAGATTCTTCGCAACAGTATTCGCTCTATCGATGTAGTGGCCAGGTATGGTGGAGATGAGTTTTGCGTCATTATGCCGGAGGCGGATCAGGAAACCTGTCGACGCTTCATGAAGCGTCTTCAGAATGCGATTTCCAGGACTAGATTCCAGATCGACAATGCCGACGAACCGCTCAGGTGCACGGTGTCGTTAGGCGGCGCCATATTCCCCGATCATGGCGATGATTCCCGGCAAATGATCCACGCTGCTGATATGGCGCTCTTGAAAGCCAAAGAGAGCGGCCGCAACAAGTCGCTGGTCTTCGAGGAGGATACTCCGTAAGAACAGGTGGCACCGGCGAGCTCCCGATTGCGTTTTTAATGCTTTACAGCTGAGGGGGCGAATGCTTACGTTACTAACGTAAATGGGAAATATGCCGATTTTACTATAAGTTGTTCAAAGGATGGAACTTATCAAAAAGCGTGCAGGTCTAATGAACAGGATGATTCTTCTTGCAGGCATGGTGCTGCTTCTATGCAGTGCTACTGCAGCCGCGGCCGAGGAATACCGAATCGGTCCGGAAGATGTGTTACAGATCAAGTTTTGGCAGGACCCGGTGTTGAACACCACAGTTCGGGTGACACAGGACGGCAAAGTATCTCTGGACATTGTCGGGGAGATTGTAGCGGCGGGTAAGACAATCCAGGATTTGCAGACTGAGATTGTCAGACGGATATCGCGCCTGAACAACCGCATCTCTCAATGCGTGGTGCAGGTGACGGAGTACAACTATCAACATGTGTTCGTCTATGGTCAGGTGAACAGTCCGGGTAAAAAGACGTTTGAGAAAATACCTGATCTGCTGACGATTCTGAATGAAGCCGGCTGGATCACCGAGCTAGGTGATCTCAGTCGCGTGAACATCATTCGCGGCGGCGACAGGGCCGGGCAGGTTGAAGTTGTAGACGTGGCGGCAGCGATGGCGGCCGGTGTGGTCGCGAACCTGCCGAAGCTGAACCGTCAGGATGCGATTGACGTACCCGCTTCACCGGCAGGGATTGCGCCGCCGGATATCGGCCAGATGGCTACTCGGAAAAACGTCGTCTATGTAATGGGTGCTGTCCACACTCCCGGGCCAATTCGCTACCAGGATAATCTCGACGTCATGGAGGTGCTGGCGATGGCAGGTGGCCATACCGACATGGCCGATCTCAAGCACACCAGGCTCATCAGCAAGGACGGCTACTACGGCCAGACTATGCTGGTTGATCTCGAAAAATACGCCCTGACCGGTACGCCGGCGCGTCATATTATGCGTAAGGAAGATGTCTGCGTCGTGCCGTTCCGGAAGCAGAGCTTCATGAGCCGCAACCTGGGTACTATTGTCACCATTCTCGGCGCTGTAACCTCAGCCGTGCTGTTGTATGAGAACCTGAAACCAGCGGATAACCAGTAGTATTCATCGATCATAATATGGAGCACAAGGAAGAGAAAAGTGTCGACATCAGGGAGATTCTGGCTGTCGCCCTGAAGCGCAAGTGGCTGATAGTCATTCCCCTGATCCTGGCCACGGTGGCTGGGTATGGCACTTCATTTCTTCTGACCCCTTTGTATAGCTCCTCGACTATCATCTGGATTGATCGACCATACAACGTCTCTCGCGAGCTAATCAGTATCATCGGCCGCGAAGCCAACCCGCGCATGAGCAACGACGATCGCCGGAGACAACTGCAGTCGCTGCAAAACGAGATCACATCGCAGGCCTATCTGTATCAGTTGATTCGTGATCTCAAGTTGGACGTTAATCCGGATATTAGTCGTCAGGCCGCACAGATGCGTGAGGACAACCCCCTTCAAAGTCTGGAGCAGTTGAAGTTTCACCTGCTTCTGGAGCACCTGCGTGATCAGATAAGTGTGGCTTTTGTGGGCGCCGATCAGATCAAGATCACGGTTGAGTCTACCGATCCGGTCAAAGCGAAGAACATGGTGACTCGCCTGACTCAGATTCTGGAACAGGAAAAATCACGCTACGAACTGGAGAAGATTCTCGACAATCAGTCCTTTGCTGATTTGCAGTTGGAACGCACAGAGTGGGAATACCAGCAGGCTTTGGATTCGTTGACTGCAGCCCAGTCGCATCTAACCCAGATGCAATTGCCGGACAACATCTCTTCGCAGGGAAACAGGCGCGAGATCCTCTCGGACATCGAGCGCACCCAGATGGAAATCGCCAACGATTCCAGCGGACTGCTCACTCTGAGGGGCCAACTGGAAAGTTTCGATCTGGCCGCGACCCGGCTTAAGTACACCGACAGCCTGGTTGAGTTGCGCACCGAAATCGACGGGCAGATAGCAATACTCGCCGGTATGATGGCGAAGTATGCCTGGAACGAGCAGAAAGTTATAGCCGTCAACATCAGAATAAACGACGCCATGCGCTTTCTCGAACGTGAACTGAGCCGGACCGTCGATGAACAGTTTGCTTCATATCCGATCAATCAGCGTGACATACTGAGACGATATTTCGTGGTACGCGAAAACCTCGACATTCTGAATTCCAAGAGGGCCCAGTTGCAGCTTTCCTTCGACAAGATCACCGAAACGCTCAGTCGCATACCTCGGTTGCAGGCGGAGATCAGCGAACTGGAGCGCAAGGTAGCCGATGCGCGACGATACCGCGACGCCTTCCGCTCCGAGGAAACAACCGTAGAAATCCTCTCGGAGAGGGCCAAGGATCGCACCAAGTACAAGATCATTGAACCGGCCCGGGTGCCGTTGGCGCCGTTTTGGCCCGACAAGAAGAAAATACTGGTGATGGGGTTCCTGCTGGGGTTGGTTATCGGCGGGGGCGCGGTGTTCCTGGCCGAGGTTTTGGATAAGTCGTTCAAGCGAACCGAAGATGTCGAGACGTTACTCGGCATACCGGTGCTGGCCGCCATCCCTAAGATAGATAAACTACCTCGTATACGGTGAGACCTATGGAAACGTATCGATTGAAGAGCAAGTTGGTCGAGAACAACAAAGAATACATCATCCAAACTTCCAGTGACTCCGACCCCTGTCGCGTTTCGACGACGGTTTATGTCGATGGGCAGCCTGTGGAGTTAGTCCAGAGTCCGCATCCTGCGGAAGTGAGTTCCGAAGAACTGCTTTCGCTGGTGAAGATCAAGCACGGGGAGATGAAGAAAGAGATCGAGACGCTTCTGGAAGCGTATCGCACAATCTCAACCGAAGGGGACGCTCGGAAGCTGTATCATCTGGGAATGGCGTTCTTCTACAAGAAGCTGTATGATGAGGCCGGCACCTTGTTCGAGAAGGCTGTCCGCTACGATTCGCAGATGCATCAGGCGTACAACCAGCTTAGCATGACCTGTCTTGCGCTGGCGCAGGTCCCCGAGGCCGTGCAGGCAGCCGAGGCCGCCGTCAAGGCGCGTCCGGGGTTTGCCGACTATCGCAACAACCTGGGCGAGGCACTGTTGGCCGGGCGATCATTCAAGCGGGCCGTGATCGAGTTAGAGGAGGCGATCAGGATCAACCTTTATTACGCCGACGCCTACTTCAATCTGGGCCTGGTTCTGCTTCAGAATGCCCTTGGTGGTAAAGACACCAGCCTTTTTGAGAGCGTACTCACCAAGTCGACTGATTACTTCAAGAGAGCCGCCTTGATACAGCCGGAGTACGACTGTGACACCTATCGTCAGGGCATGCAGGCGATAGCGAAATCGCAACTCCAACGGGCCAACGACCTGTTTATGAGCGTTCAGCGACAGAAGAAGGAACAACACCGTCGGGAATTCACCACCTTCTATATGCGCTTCGTGATGTATCCGGAGTGGGTGTCGGAAGAAGCTATCGCCGAGCGCATCGCCTTCCTGCAAGCCGAGATCGATAAGAATCCGTCCTACGTTGACCTGTATTCGGAACTGGGACGCTGTTATTTCGAACAGGCGCGTCTTCTTTGGCGAAAGGGTGTGGAACAGTACCAGCGCGTGGTCGATATGAATCCTTCGTTAGGTAAGGTTGCCGGTGACCTGAATGAGGCTGCCAAACAGTACGAAGCCATCTGCGGCATCCTCAGCCAGATTGCGCGAAGGTCATAAGTGTGAAGCCGAAACGACTCTCAGTCATTGACAACTTCTGCCTGGAGGCGCCGTTTGCCACCGAATTCCGTCGGCTCCTGCACCGAATACAACAGATGGAACGGTCGACGGCGCTGAAGTCGATTTTGATCAGTTCTGCAATGTTGTCCGAGGGCAAGTCGACCATATGCGCCTACCTTGGCATTACGGCGGCGGTGCACAAAGGGATGAAAACGCTGATCCTCGATTGTGATCTCAGGCGACCGACTATGCACAAACTGTTTATTCTGGGACGCAAGCACGGAATGACGGAGATTCTGCAGGAGGGTTTCAGCCCGGGTGATGCCATCAAGAAGACCTCTATCGATAAGCTCGATGTCATAACCTGCGGTGATTACCATCCCGAGCCAACCGAATTGTTCGATGTTGATGCCATTGCAACGCTGGTCGATGACATGAAATTCTATTACGATCTTATATTGATGGATGCCGCGCCGGCCCTGCCGGTTTCAGATCCAATGCTTCTGGCTCCCCAAATGGATGGTGTTTTACTGGTGGTTAAGGCCGGCAGTACGCAACGGGAGCTTGTTGAGCGGGCCGTTGACATCATTGATCCTAATCGAGAGCGCATTCTCGGCGTCGTGCTTAACAATATGAATAACACCCTGCCGTATTATCACGACTATCGCTACTTCGGCTACGAATACCGCACCCGCAAGTCGCAGGCGAACATCGCAGCCCGGGCTCGTGACCGTCGCGGAAAGAAGAACAGCCACCATCGGAGTGACCCCGATTCTCAGGGGGACACGAATCGTTCACACTCCCGTTAGACAGGTGCAGTGATGGACTCCGAAGTCAATCTCCTGACCGTGGATCTGGAGGAGTGGTTTGTGGTCGAGGCGTTGAGCGAACGCTATAATCGCGACCACTGGCAGGAAATGCCGTCTACCCTGGTGAAGAATAGTCTCCGCCTTCTGGAGTTGTTCCGTCGTCATGACGTCCGCGCCACTTTCTTTGTCCTTGGTTACTGCGCGGAAATGTATCCCGACTTGGTCGCTGAGATTCATGCTAACGGTCACGAAATTGCATGTCACAGTTACTTTCATCGCCGCGTCGATCAGCTTGATCCCCAGGAGTTTCGTCTCGATACGCGGCGGGCCCTGAACGCCATTGTTAAAGCGTGTGGAGACAGGCCGATTGGTTATCGAGCGCCCAGTTGGTCGATCAACGATAGCGTGCCGTGGGCTTTTGAGATTCTGTCCGAACTCGGATTTGAATATGACAGTTCCATTTTCCCAATCAAACACGACCTCTACGGTATGCCCAGAGGTCCGCGGGAGATGTTCCGTATGAAATTCGACCAGGGACGTTTTCTGTACGAAATCCCGGCCTCGACTTATCGGCTGCTCTGGTGGAATCTGCCGATTGCCGGCGGCGGTTACTTGCGCCACTGTCCCTACTGGTACTCACGACGCATAATCAACCGACTGAACCGGCAAGGTCGCCCCGCCGTAGTCTATATTCACCCCTGGGAAATCGATCCTGAACCGCCACCGGTGGCGGGCTTGACGGCCGTTCAGAGGTTGCGCACCTATGGTTCAACCGCGACCTTGGTCATAAAACTGGAGAAGCTCCTCAGCGATTTCCGTTTTACGACCATACAGCACTACATCCAAAAGCAACGGCAACGCAAGATCGGTTTCCGTTGAGGGACTATCATCGGTCCTGCACTCTTCCCAGCATACGTGAAACCTATCCCGACTCTTCACACCGTGCTCCAGGTGCAACTTTTTAGATTATTTCCTTGACTATCAATGTATAAGAGTAAAACTTAGTAAGGCTCGACGGCTTGTGAAGATAGAAGGAGAGCATTGATGAAACGTCTACTGATAATTCTCCTGGCATTCCTGGTGATGATACCGGCGGTTTCGGCCCGGCGCAAGAAAGCGAAGGCCGGCAAGGTAACCGACAACGTCTTTGTGGACAGTAAGTACGGCTTTCAGATCCACCTGCCCGACGACTGGAAATACAAGGTCGGTGTTGATAAAGGCCACTTCAGGCTGTTCCTGACACAAAAAAACTATGAGGTGCCGCACGATTACCAGGATGCCCCGGACTACACTCAGATACCGCGTATGGTTGTATGGGTTGACACCACCACCCTCGGAGCCGCCGCCTTTATTGACTCTTTGGTGAGTGAGACTTACAAGTCCGATCAGAAAAAGGACATTCTGAAGGAATTCGATCTGCTAAACGAAAGCTCTGTTGGTTCCGGGACATACCGTGATCCCCTGGTCCCCAAGGGGCGTAAGACGATTAGGGTAGGGGACAGCAAGGGGCTCCGTTGGGCGGGCAAATGCACCTATATGAAGGAAGTAGCACTGTCGGCATCTTCAACCGGCGCTGGTAAGCGTGTCCGTGGCGCCTACGAAGGTACGGTAACGGCCGTTAAGAAGGACAACACTATCCTGGTCTTCCATCTGATGTGTGAATCCCTATACTACAAGGGGATTGATGCCTTTATGACAGAAATGGTCAACAGCATTAAATGGACAGGAGCGGAAGAAGAGAGCAAAGGCTGAGTTGCTGGATGGCCGGTCGGTTCCCAAGACGATTATTGAATGAGTGCCGACCGGCGACCTGGTTCCGTAAGATGATAGTAGCAGGGGAAGTCAGTTTGGAGGTCCTATGTGGGCATTGCGGGCGATACTAATTGTCGCACTGGTCCTGTGCGTGGTTGCCTTCGTTTATTACAATCCGCCGTCGGAACAATACATACAGGTGAACCTGGGCTGGGTCCAGTATAGCCAGTTACCGCTGGTTACGGTGGTATTCTGGTCGTTCGTGCCGGGTGTCCTGGTTTCGCTATTCGTGTTTATGTCGGTATTCCTCAAACAGTCGGTGCAATTGCGCGCGACTCGCCGGCGGATCAAAGCTCTGGAGGGCGAAGTGACAGTCTTGCGCAACCGACCTATTGAGGAATCGGCCGACCTGGTGGCTTCAGGGGAATCCAAACCGCCTGCCGACAAGCCGTTATTCAGCGACAATGAGTGACGTATCAGGGATGTCATGGTAGAGTACGTACTTGTATTCGTTGTTCTGATGATCGCATCGGTAGCGCTGTATGCGATCTACGAACGCTACTTCCGTCCGACCAGCCGGACGTCGTCCGACCAACTCTATGTCGAAGCTCTTCAGAATCTTCTTGACGGCCGGACGGAGACTGCTTTCACCAAGTTACGTCAGGTTGTCGCTGAGGACTCTACTAACATCGACGCCTACCTTCGCCTGGGACAAATCCTCCGTGAACATAAGCGACCCGATCGGGCGCTGCAGGTTCACAAAGACCTTACTTTGCGCGGCGGACTGAACAAAGACCAAAAGCAGGCGATCCTGAAACAGTTGACCAGAGACTATGCAGCTCTGGGTAACGATGAGATGACCCAGGCGGCTCTGAAAGAACTGATTGCCCTGAGTCCTGATGACAGGTATGGATATGACCAACTGCTTGAGGTTCAAAAGAGGCAGCGCCGGTGGGACGATGCTTACGAAACCGCCGGCCGCATCCTGAGGATAGAGTCCAACAAGTCAAAGACTCCGCTGGCCGTCTTCAAGTATCAGCAAGGGCTTCAGTTGTTCAAGAAGAAGGAGCATCACAAGGCTCGGGTCCTTTTCAAGGAAGCGCTGGGGCTCGATCCATCGTTCGCACCCGCCTACCTGGCCATTGGCGATTCTTACGTTGAAGAGCAGCGTTACGAGGACGCTGTCAATTCCTGGAATAAGCTGATCGAGGCTGTTCCGGCCGAAGGCTATCGCGCCATCGAGCGGCTCAAGAAGGCACTATTCGATCTGGGGCGTTATGGTGACATCGCCCAGATTTGTGAGGATATCCTCAGACATTCCCCCAGAGATTTGCAGGCCCGACTTTCGCTCGCTGAGTTCCACGAGAAGAAGGGCGAGCTTGATTTAGCCGAAGAGATACTAACTCAGATCGTTGAGGAAGAGCCGGAGAATCTCGAACCGATCCTCGAACTGATCCGCATCTATGTGGACAAAGGTGACCAGAAGAAGCTTGAGAAGTTCATCAAGCGCCTGGCGCTACGGCGAGAGAAACTCAGGACCACCGCTGATACGACCGCCGCGGATTCGACCCGTGCGGTCATCGGTTAAGGCTGATCCGGTTTGAATCATCCGATGAAGAATATCTTGTTTCTGACAGTCTGCCTGATGGCCATACTGGCTGGTTCCGCTCGAACAATGGATATCTACTCGTTGATCGTCGGCGGTGACCTCAAACAGGCGGCCGATTCACTCTCCAGCGTCTCCAGTGCTTCCACGCGAGACGGTAATTTGCTCTTCTACGCCGGGCTTTTGGAAACCGACGGAGCCAAGTCGATCAAACTGATGCAAGCAGCGCTTCAGGTCTCGGTATCGCCGCTCCATCGAGAGCAAATCTACTACCGGTTAGCCCAGTACTATTTCCTAAACCGTGACCTGAAGAATCTCGGTCTGATAGTTACCGAGTATCTATCGCGATGGGAATCCGGGCGGTACCGTGATGAGATGTTACGCTACTCGATCATGGTGGATGATATTTCATCCAATTACGAGTCGGCTTTGCGGCAGGTTGACCGTTATCTTCTCTCGTACGCCGACGGCAGCCGCGGCCAGTGGGGTCAGATCGACAAGGCCAGAGTGATGCTGCACTACGGGAAGAAGATCGGCGCCGACAAGGTCCTCCGCAAGCTGTCGCGCAGCAAATCCGGAGTCGGCGTCCCACCCGCTCTTTATCTGCTGGCCCTGACCGCTATCGCCGAGGGCAACACCGATAACGCCGTGTTCTACTATTCCCTGATGCGTGAAAGTTACCCTTCCGCTGTCGGTGTCGATGGTCTTCTGGATCGCATGGCCGATCTGTCTTCGGGTGACAAAATCGATCGTACGGCCGATAAGCTGACCGGGACCTTCTACTCCGTCCAACTGGGTGTCTTCTCGAAAAAGGAAAACGCAGAAAAGATGAGCGCCCGGTTTACGAAGTACGGTCAAAAGCTGGATCAGTTGAGAAAGAAGATATCCGACCAGTACTACCACGTCGTATACATCGGTCGCTTCCCTGACTATCTGTCGGCCTCCCAGTTCAAGGATAAACTGGAGGCCGAGCACAACCAGAGCTTTCTTGTTGTTGCTCGATGAGTAAGTCGTCCTCAGGCAACTCTATGACTCCTTTGATGCGACAATACCATGCCATCAAGGAGCAGCACCCCGACAAAATCCTGTTCTTTCGCATGGGTGATTTCTACGAGATGTTTGGCGACGATGCCGTCAAGGCTGCACCCATTCTGTCGATTGCTCTGACCTCACGCTCCCACGGTGAAAGTGAGCGCATCCCTCTGGCCGGTGTACCATACCATGCTGCGGACAAGTATCTGGCCCGCCTGTTGGCTGCCGGAGAGAAAGTGGTCGTAGTGGAGCAGGTCGAGGATCCCAAGGAGGCCAGGGGCATCGTAAAGCGCGAGATCGTGGAGATTCTTACACCCGGCACGGCTACTGTTGAAGCAGTCGATGGCTCCGAATCGCCGCCCACTCTGGCCGCTGTCTGTCCGGATGGTAAGGCCAACATGGGGTTGGCGGCCCTCGATCTGACAACCGGGTCATTTGTCGTGGACGAGGGACCGGTCGATGACATCGAAGAGCGCCTGAAAGTACTCGCACCTGCCGAACTGCTTTGTCCGGCCGATCTGGAACCGAGCGAACTGGCCAAACGGCTCGACATGGTCGATGGCGTCGCCCGGATCACTTCTTTCGGTGAGTGGAACTTCGATGTCGCTTCCGCCCGCAGAGATCTTAACCAGCATTTTGGTACCGCCACCCTCGAGGGTTTTGGTGTCGTCGACAGTCGTCGGGCCATCGGTGCCGCCGGCGCCATTTTTAGATACCTGCGCGAGAACCATCGCGACCGCCTGGCACATATCACCCGGCTGACACGTTTTGATGACAACGAGTACATGCACCTGGATTATTCCAGTGTGCGCAACCTGGAGTTGACACGCAGCATCGCCACCGCCGGTGAGGAACACTCGCTCTTTGCCGTCATCAATCACACCCTGACCCTACCGGGCGCGCGGCGTCTTCGCAGCAGTTTGCTGCGACCGTTCAAGAGCAAAGCAACAATCGAGCGGCGTCTCTCCGGGGTGTCGGAACTGGTCCGCAACCACGAGCTTCGTGGCGGCATCCAAAAGCTGAGCAAGGGTCTGCCGGATTTGGAAAAGCTGGCCGGTCGACTCGGCATCGGCAAACTGAACCCTCGACAAGCCGCCTCCGTCAAGGATGGACTGGTAACGGCGCGGCAGTTGAAGGAGTTGCTGGGAGATACCGCCAGTCCGTTGCTGACTCAGATCGCCGGATCGCTGCCCGATAATGACGGTATTATATCCATGCTCGACAACGCTCTGGCCGATGAACTACCTCCAGTCATTTACAAAGGTGACATCTTCAAGCGAGGTTACTCGCAAGAGTTGGATGCCTTGAACGACTCGATTCACGATGCCCGTGTTTACATAGCATCTCTTCAGAAGCAAGAACGACAGCGCACCGGGATCGCTACCCTCAAGGTCGGCTTCAACAAAGTGTTCGGGTACTACCTGGAAATCACCAAGGCTAATATCGGGGCGGTACCGTCGGAGTATATTCGCAAGCAGACCCTGGTCAATGCCGAGCGCTATATCACGCCGGAACTGAAAGAGAAAGAGGGGCTGATCCTGTCGGCTGAGGAGAAGATCTTCCGCCTCGAGGAACAGTTGTATTTGCAGTTGATGGACCGTCTGGAAAATCGCATCGGTGACATCATCAGTACTGCAGACCTTCTGGCTGAACTCGATCTTGTCTCATCACTGGCCGAGTTGGCCGTCACCAAAAACTACTGTCGTCCGGAGATTTTCGAGGACTGCCGTCTGGTTATCAAAAACGGTCGCCACCCGGTCATCGAGGCGGTGCTTGAAGCCGGAGCCTTCGTGGCCAACGATGCCATGATGACAACTGACGAAGAGCGGATTCATATTTTGACCGGTCCCAACATGTCCGGCAAGTCGACCTTCCTGCGGCAGATCGGCCTGATCGTGATTCTGGCCCAGATCGGATCGTTCGTACCGGCCGATAGCGCCGAGATCGGGCTGGTTGACCGTGTCTTTACGCGCGTCGGAGCGCTGGACAACCTGGCCCGCGGACAGTCGACATTTCTGGTTGAAATGGTGGAGACGGCCAACATCATGCACAACGCCACCGAACGTTCGCTGATTCTGCTCGATGAAGTAGGCCGCGGTACTTCTACATTCGATGGGTTGTCGGTAGCCTGGGCGGTGGTTGAGTTCATCAATGAAAAAATCGGGGCGCGAACGATCTTCGCCACCCACTACCACGAGTTGACCTCGATGGCCTCTCTTTATCCGACAGTGCGCAACTACCAGGTGGCGGTCAGGAAGTGGGAAGACCGGGTCGTGTTTCTGCATCAGATTATCAAGGGGGGATGCGATGATTCGTATGGCATAGAAGTAGCCAAGCTGGCCGGGCTGCCGAAATCGTCGATCGCACGCGCTCGGCAGGTGCTGCGACTGCTCGAGTCCGGCAAGTTCAACCAAAGCGAGCTAGGCGCCGGTTTGTACAAAGAGCGGGTGCAGCCCAGTCTGTTCGATCCCCAGCCATCGAAAGTAGAAAAGCTGCTGGCCGAGATCGATCCCGACCAGGTTACACCCATGGAAGCGCTGGATATTCTAAGTCGACTCAAGGAGGAACTCGAGTGAGCGACGCCTCGAACGAAACCAAACGCCAACGATGGATCCGTCCGTTGCCGGAACGCGTCGTTAACAAGATCGCAGCCGGTGAAGTGATCGAGCGTCCCTCGGCGGTCGTGAAAGAACTGGTTGAGAACTCACTTGACGCCGGCGCCGACCGGATTGACATCGTTGTCCAGAAATCGGGAGTCAAGCTGATCAGGATTGTCGACAACGGATGCGGTATTCCCGAGGAGCAGATTGAGATCGCCTTCGGTCGTCATGCCACCAGCAAGATTTCCGCTTTCGATGATTTGGAGTCGCTGAGTTCCTATGGCTTTCGTGGAGAGGCATTGCCCTCGATAGCTTCAGTATCGCGATTGCGAATGGTTTCCCGCCCGGCGGCTCAGGCGGCCGGTACCGAGATCATCTACGAAGGGGGTGTGCTGCAGTCGTGTCAGCCGATGGCTGCTGCGGTCGGGACCGTTGTTGAAGCAGCGGATCTCTTCTACAATACTCCGGCGCGACGCAAATTCCTCAAGACCGAAACGACCGAAGCAAGGCACATCTCTCGTCTGGCTACGGCGATGGCTATCGGGCGACCCAAGGTGGGCTTCTCTCTCAAAATGAATGGCCGGGTTGTGTTCAACCTGCCCTCGGGGCAGAGCCTGGCGGAGCGTGTCGGCGTGCTGCTTGGCGGCGGACGCAAGTTCCTGTCGTTCGCCTTCGAGGGTGGTTCGGTAACTATTGAGGGATGTATCGGGGCGCCAGACGTGGTGCAGAATAATCGCAATGGACAGTATCTGTTCATCAATGGTCGATACGTTTTTGCGCCTATGTTGTCGCATGCCTTCGTCGCGGGTTATGGTGAGTTCATTGTCCCCGGTGGCTTTCCGATAGGGGCGTTGCTGTTGAGCATTGAGCCGACGGAGATCGATGTTAACGTCCATCCCTCCAAGACCGAAATCAAGCTGTCGCACGACCGCGAGGTCCATGACGCCGTGGTGGCAGCGATTCGTGATGCCCTCAGGCAGGACGGTGTGATTCCGGAACTCAGTTCCGGCGCAACGGAGCGATCGGAATCGGGCGGTCGTCATGGCAAAGTCAATGACGGGAGCGGGTCACATGTCATCGCGGGCATCGGCAGTTCGCCACCGGCTGCTACGGAATTTCTGGCCGAACTTTACCGGTCAACCAAGCTCGATAATTCCGGGGCGGCGGAGCCGAATCCGGTAACCGTCGATACGGAAACAGGGGAGATTCTCGAAAAACCGGAGAGCACAGTATCATCGGAAACCGAACGCGGACCCTCCTTTGGCTTTCGGTTGGTGGGTCGGTTCTCAGATCTTTACTTGCTCGTGCAGGCGGGTGATGATCTCTATATCGTCGATCAGCACACGGCCCATGAACGGGTGCTCTACGAAGAAGTTCTGTGCCAGATCGAAGCCAACAGCGCCTCGGCGCAGACGCTGTTGTTTCCCGTGCAGTTGGAACTTAGCCCCGAGCAGATGTCCCTGTTCGAGTCAGCCACCGATATGTTCCAGCGCTCCGGGTTTACTGTGGCGCCCTTCGGCGGGCGGATGGTGAACATCGAAGCGGTTCCGGCGATTGGTCGCGGACGGTCACCGGAGAAAATGTTGCGCCATGTACTCGACGATATCCTGGCCCTGCACAAGAGTGGGCACGATATGAAAAAGGCGATGGCTCAGTCGATTGCCTGTCGCTCGGCGGTGATGGCCGGTGATCGCCTCAGTGACGAGGAAGCTCGGCACCTCCTGGAAAAGCTGTTGCAGTGTGATGATCGCTACTCCTGTCCCCACGGACGTCCGACTTTCATCAGAATAAGCCGAGAAGATCTTGACCGGCGGTTCGGTCGTGGCTGAGTCGTCGACCATTCCCATTATTTGCGGACCAACCGGCTCCGGCAAGACAAAGGTAGCCGTGGAGTTGGCCGCGAGTTTTCCGATCGAAGTGGTCTCGGCGGACTCACGCCAAATCATCAAACACCTCAATATCGGAACAGCCAAACCGACTCCGCAGGAAGGCAACAAAGTAAGGTTTCATCTCGTCGATCTTATCGAACCGGGCGAACCGTACAGTGCTTACCGTTTTGTCGACGATGCCTGTGCAGCGCTGGCCGATATTATCGGGCGAGATCGCATCCCGGTTCTGGTCGGTGGAACCGGTATGTACCTACGGGCGTTGACCGAGGGAGTGGTTGAGATCGACAACGAGGACACAACTATCCGCGAGCAGCTTGAGGACGAAATGAGCCGGATCGGACCGCAGGCCGTGTACGACCAGTTGGTGCGGGTTGATCCGACCGAAGCTGCCCGTCTCCACCCGAACAATCAGGTTCGAGTAATTCGGGCTCTGGAGATATACCGGCTGACCGGCCGGCCCAAGTCCGAGCTTCTGGCAGAGGCGGCTCACCGCAAGGGGAACTACAGTTTCGAGTACCTGTGCCTTTTGCCGGACCGGCAGGAGTTGTATGCCGCCATCGACCGGCGGGTGGATCAGATGATGGCGGCGGGATGGCTGGCCGAACTGGAAAGACTGGTTGATGCCGGTCTGGGGGAGGCAATCAGGAAGGCTCGGGTTATCGGCTACGGTGAATTGCTGCGGTTTATGGAGGGTGAGTCAACTCTGGAGGCAGCGATTGAGGTTATCAAGCAGAACAGTCACCGTTACGCCAAACGGCAATACACCTGGTTTCGCAACCAGACTTCAGGGCGTTTCTTCAGCAGTAGAGGGAAGCTGACCTCCGTTTTGGCGGATCAGTTTTCGGCGGAACAAGGCAAATAAAACTTGCTTCGGTAAACACGCTGAACGTTAGTTAAAGGACTAACCGCCTGTAGGTTAAGTGTGCCAGTCGGAATACCGATAACCTGAAAAGGTGCATTGGATGAAGGAACAAAGGAAACTCATTTTGATCAGTAACTCGAAAAGACTTCGTTGGGTATGGGGTAGTCTCGTCATCATCATGTCGCTTCTTGCTTTGGGTTGCGGTGGCCGAAGCAGTATGTCCCAGCCCGGCCTTCATGCTGAGACCGAGTGGCAGAGTCAACAGGCCGATACGACAGCCTCCTCTAAAGAGGGGGAGCAGGACTCCGAGCAGCCTTTGCTGTACGGTTCCCACCGATCCGGTGAAAAGGCTGCCCGGACCAACGAGCAGGATCCCAATGAGGTTCCTTTATTCGACAACTCGAGCATCACCCAAAATCAGTTCCAGTTCAGTGGCCATGCTGATGTTGACGACTCAGCCTCAGCCGTCGACGACGATATCTGGCGCAAGTTCGAGTTGGCCGAGGAGTATCACCTGATGGGGGTGATGGCTAACCGCGAGGCCGCGTGGGAGGAGGCTCAGTACTATTTCGAGAAGGGGTTCAAGATACTGGCCAAGCTTGATATCGAAGCCGACTCCGTGATGACTCCTGAGGCGTTCAAGTACACGCAGATGCTGGACGATTTCGTGGCTGACTATCGGGTGACGTTGCGATCCTTAGGTCGACTGGAGCCGGATGTATCCTCCAGCGTGATCATCGAGCGATTCGGCGACCTGGCCCGGAACCTGGATGCCGACACCATTCGAGTATACAAGACCGAGAGGGCGGGGGTGACCTACGACTTGCCGGTATTAATGAACGACCGAGTCAAGAGATCGATCGTTTATTTCCAGACGGTGGCGAAAGACGCCTTCACGAAATACCTGGTACGTTCCAAACGGTACACGCCTATGATGAGCCGCATTCTGGCCGAGTACGGTTTGCCCCAGGATTTGATCTACTTGTCGTTGGTTGAGTCGGGGTACAATCCGAACGCTTATTCGTGGGCGCGGGCCATGGGATTGTGGCAGTTTATCGCGTCCACCGGACGGATGTACGGAATGAACCGGAATTGGTGGATGGATGAAAGAAAGGATCCGATCAAGTCGACACATGCGGCCTGTCGCTTTCTCAACGACCTCTACAAAGAGTTCGGTCACTGGGAGTTGGCTATGGCTGCCTACAACGGCGGCCCCGGGCGGGTCAGAGGAACGATCAAAAAACAGAAGACCAACGACTTCTGGAAAATGAAGCTCAAACGACAGACGATGGACTACGTGCCCTTGATTTACGCTGCGGCCATAATTGCCAAGAACCCGGAAAAGTATGGCTTCACCGATATCGTGCATGAGCCGGAGGTAGTTTGGGACGAGGTGGAGATCGGTCGTTGCCTGGAGTTATCGACGGTGGCCAGGGAACTCGGCTGCTCGGTGGCTGAATTGAAACGTCTGAATCCGGAACTGCTGCGAAAGTACACGCCACCCAAACTGAAACGGTACAAACTGAAGATTCCGGTCGGCAGCAAACGCAAGTTTCTGGCTGCCTATGACCAAATGCCCTCGCCCAAGGAAACAAGCTGGGTTCGTCACAAGATTAGACGAGGCCAGACAGTGTCGACTATTGCCGCTAAGTACGGCGTCTCCCAGTACGCGATTCTGGAAGCCAACAATCTCAGTCGCCGTTCCACGATTTACGCCGGCAAGGAGATCATCGTGCCGGTACCGCTCGACAGTAAACGCCGTGGTGAATCACCTCCCAAGTACACTGACTACAAGGCCAAGAATTCGGTCTACTCGGTTCGCCGCGGAGACACTATGTGGGATATCGCGCGCGCCTTCGGCACCACCGTCGATGCACTCAGGCGCATCAACTACATCCAGCGCGGGTCACGTATCTATGTCGGCCAGAAGCTGAAGATTCCGTCGTCGGCTCGGCGGTTGGCCGGCCAGAACAGCGACAAGAGTTCCTCAGCTTACGTTGCGACCGCACCGTCGAATCAGAAATCTTCCGGGTCGGTTAGGAGCTACAAGGTACGTGCCGGCGATACAATCTGGGATATAGCGCGAAAGTACGGCACCACCACGGCCAAAGTTCGCAGCCTCAACGGCCTGGGTCGTTCCAGCCGCATCTATCCGGGTCAGGTCCTCAAGATCTCCGATGGTAGCGCCGGGAACTACGTCATCCACAAGGTCAGGCGCGGTGAGACCCTTACCCGTATCGCTCAGAAGTATCGCACCAACATGTCTCGCATAATTTCGGCCAATGATATCGACGATCCCGACGAACTTGGCGTCGGGACCAGGTTGAAGATATACGTAAAGTAATAGGAGTACCATGGCACGCAAAAGGGATGTGATCATTGCGGTCATAATCGGATTCTCGTTCCTGGTTGCAATGGGTTTGCTGGGACTGATGTTCATCGGTCTGATGTCGGGTGACCGCGATTTCGCGTTCGCCGGTCTGGGTGGCGATATCGGCGTGGTTGAGATTTTCGGGCTCATTGATGAGAACTCCGGCCGCAAATGGATCCGGCAGATCGATCGATGGGCCGAAAAAGGATCAATCGAAGCAATCGTGATTCATATCAACTCCGGCGGCGGCGGGGTAGCCATCTCGCAGGAAATCTATGATGCCATTCGCCGCGCCAGGGAGGAGAAACCGGTGGTAGCGGCGTTGGCCTCGGTGGCGGCTTCGGGCGGGTACTATATCGCCTGCGGCGCCGATCGAGTGATCGCCAACCCGGGTACCCTGACCGGGTCTATTGGGGTGATTGTCAGTTTCCACACTGCGCGCGATCTCCTCGACAAGATTGGCATTGGCACCGAGACGGTCAAGTCCGGTGAGTTGAAGGATGTCTTCACCTACACGCGACCGATGAACAAGAATGAAGAACTGATGCTCCGGACAGTAGTAATGGACACTTACGAGCAATTCATCGAAGTGATCGCCGAAGGCCGAGGTATGGAAAAAGAGGATGTCTACGCCTTTGCTGATGGATCCGTTTTCACTGGTCTTCAGGCCTATGACTACGGTCTGATCGACACTATCGGTGGGCTGAAAGAAGCGGTCGATCTGGCCGCGGACCTAGCCGGATTGGAGGGTGAGCCGGAAGTGGTTCGACCCTATGAGCGCAAGGACGTCTCGCTGTTTGACCTTTTGGGCAATGTGCTGGGACAGGTCAGCAGGGTAGTGGAAAACGACCTTTCCGGCCCCCAACTGATGTATCTGTATAAATAATTTGGCAAAAAAAACTACCAGAAACGAAGAAACTTATAGACAAGAGGGGATTATTTGCTTTTCTTAGGCGTCGATGTTTCGTATCCTTGAGTGTCTCATAGGGTTATATTGAGCAGCGCAACATCAATACGGTGGATTGAAAATAATGAAACGGTTTGTATACAAGGAAAGTCTTCTTCAGGGAGGACTCAGTGACTAAAGCCGATCTAGTTGAGAGAGTGGCCGAGAAGACCGGCCTCACCAGGACGGACGTTGCCGTAGTCGTGGACTCGTTCCTCGACACGGTCAAGAAGTCGCTTGAAGCCGGGCACGGAATAGAGATCCGTGGCTTCGGGACCTTCAAGGTTAAACTGCGCAAAGCCAGGAAGGCTCGCAATCCGCGGACGGGTGAAGTTGTGCCGGTCCCGGATCGCAAAGTGCCGGTTTTCAAGCCGTCCAACGAGTTTAAGAACATGATAACCAAACAACCGATCTGAAGTCCTTGGGACTCTATGGAGGATTGATGCCGAGCGGAAAAAAACGGAAGCGTCTGAAAATTAAAACCCACAAGCGCAAAAAGCGCCGGCGCGCCAACCGCCACAAGAAGAAGAAAGTATAAGCCCGGGTCGGCCAATCCTCCGTATCCAGATGATTTACCGCTCAGCGCCTCCCGTGAGCCAGGGGAGGCATATTTGCGGCCTCTTCAGCCATCGGGTTTGACCAACAGCCGACCACCGGGTCCGGCTGGTTCTTTCAGATGAAAACTGCCCGCTGCAACGGCGGGCAGTTGTTTGATTCAATTAGCACGCTAAGACACCTGTTCACCGGGATGATATCAGAGGGAGCTCTGAGGTCTGCGTCGTCTCAGGAGGTCGTCCCCTACGCGAGTTTAGGGGCGAAGTGAAGAAGAAGTATGGGAGAGAGGCCCCGGCTCTATCCAAGTAGAACAACAGTTCTTGACGCAGTCCCCTCAGATTCCACTATACTCTGCCCCTGTCACGGAAATAAGATGCCCGTAGCAACCTTTCCAAACCTTTTGCGTAAGCCTAAGAAGAAGAAAGTAACTGCTTTGTGGAGGTGAATGAAGATGAAGCATCTCTGGATACTCTTGGCCGCCGCGGCACTGACGCTGATGTTCGCGTTGGCCACCCTGGCGGACAGCAGCAGCCGCATCTACGGCAAAATCACCACCGTCGATGATGACGTGTTTGAGGGGCTGATCCGATGGGACAAGAATGAAGGAAGCTGGGTCGATGTTCTGAACGGCAACAAGGAGTTGCAACGGCATGATCGCTCGAAGAGAAGAAAGTATGGCGACTGCGAGCGTTCTATTGAACTGTTCGGTATTACCATCGCAAGAACAGGCAGATCGAGCATCAGTTGGGGGAATGTGGCTCAGTCCGGAATGCGGTTCGGTCACCTGGCGTCGTTGGAGGTGATCGATGATGACGCCGCGCTGCTTACGTTGAAATCCGGTGAGACGGTTGAACTTGAAGGTGGCTCCAGCGACATCGGCACCGGCGTCAGGGAAATCATTATCGAAGACCTCGACGAAGGGGAGATCGAACTGGTCTGGGATGATATCGAGCGCATCGACTTCATGCAGGGCGACGGGTCATTGGTATCCAATCTCGGCGAACGACTATACGGGACACTCACCACCCGTCGCGGCGATGAATACACCGGTTATGTTTGCTGGGACATTGACCAGCTTTTCACGAGGGACATCCTCGACGGCGACTTGAAGGGTCGCCGGCGCAAGATCAAGTTCGGCAAAATCCAATCGATCGAGCGGTACAGTTCCAGCGGCGCCACTGTCACGCTCAACAACGACGATGAACTGCTCTTGCGCGGCACAAACGACGTCGACGACAGCAACAGCGGTATTATCATTTCAGATTTGGCATTCGGTCAGGTCATCGTTTACTGGGACGAGTTCGACCGTCTTGACTTCCACGAAGAGCCGGAGCCGGTGAGATACAGTCATTTCGACGGAGGACATCCGCTGAGCGGTATGGTTTTCACCGAGGAAGGCGAAAGCTACGAGGGCACTATCCGCTGGGATGACGATGAGGAGTACTCGTGGGAGTTGCTCGACGGCAATTACCGGGATGTCGAGTTCGACATTGAATTCGGTCTGATCAGGGAGATCGTGAAGAAGTCGTACCGGTCGTCCATCATAACGGTTTGGGACGGCCGCAGTTTCCGCTTGCGCGGTTCCAACGATGTCGACGAAGACAACAAGGGGATATTCATCACGACCAGCGATGGTGAAGAGATTGAAGTGGACTGGGAGGATTTCGAGCGCGTCGAGTTTGCCCGGGAGTGAAACTGATAGCGGCACGAAACAGACGGGCGCGAAGTTGTCCTGCCGCATGTACTGTAAACCAACCCGGAAGGCTGCCCCACCCAGGCGGCCTTTTGGTGTGTTGATGCGTTCCGCAGCCAAGTGGCCAAAAAAGGACCACAGGTCGCGGGGCTGACTGGCTTTCAAACCGACTGCCAACCTGTGTCAGGAGTACCAGAACCCTGACATGATTTGGAAGACACTATTGATTTCTGGCTGACCACCAATGGTGCCAGGATCATTTCGGCGTTTAGTGGGCGGCAGATGTCCACCTCTGCCGAGCCCTTACACCGCCCTAAAGCCCCTCTCAAGAGGGGACTTTGAACAAGAAAGTGTTCCATCGCATTTCATGACTACCGGAACCTCTGACATCCATCACCGTAGGTCGAAACCCCCTGCGGTTTCGACAACCTCTCTTGTCATGCCGGCGCAAGCGGGCATCCCCCTTTTCCGCGTATTCGTAGTACGCGGTCCCTTCAACTAAAGGTGCTGCAATAGCTGTTGTGACCGTCCGTGTTAGAACCCGGAGGTGAGTCTAATTGAACTGGAACTCACAACCAACCCTGCCCCACGGCGGCGGTTCAAGTCCGGGGACCGGTATTTCGTTAAGTGATGGTTTGATTGACATGCGGGAGCAATGCACTGAAAAACTTCTGAGGGCGGCGTAAGGGTCTTCGGAACGGTCATTTGCATAGACTCACTCCGGAAATACTCCGAGCAAATGCCTCCCTTTTGAAGTTGCCTGAGAGTAGTCGAGATTCTATCTTAATTTCATTCAGGAGAGTGGCGACAAAGTAGCCAACGAAAAGAGGTTTCGTTCCCATGGTCACAGATGACTCACACGATGATCGAACGCGTTCTTTCACCGTCCTGAGCGCAGGCACCAACATAGGACACTATCTGATCGTCGAGAAGATCGGTGCCGGTGGCATGGGTGAGGTCTACCTGGCGGAAGACACGAGAATAAAACGCAAGGTGGCACTGAAGTTCTTGCCGGCTCACCTGTGTCAGGACGAGGACTCCAGGGCACGTTTCTACCGTGAGGCTGAGGCTACCGCCAAGCTGAATCATCCCAACATCGTGACGATCTTCGGAGTTTCCGAGCACCAGGGGCGACCTTACTTCGCGATGGAACTAGTGACCGGTCAAACACTGGGTAGTTTGGCAAAAGCGGAAAGTCTCGACTTCGACCGAATAATCGAACTCACTCTTCAAATCTGCCAAGGTCTCACCGCAGCCCACGAGTCAGGAGTCATTCATCGGGACATCAAACCGAACAACATCGTCGTCGACGAGAAGAATAGACTGCGCCTGCTCGATTTTGGATTGGCGGCGGTCAAGGGTGCGGAGCAGCTTACCAGGGCCGGCACCACCATGGGGACAGTGCAGTACATGTCGCCGGAGCAAGTTCAAGGCAAGGAGGTTGACCACCGTTCCGACTTGTTTTCGCTGGGCGTTGTCGTCTATGGTATGATCACCGGTCGAACGCCTTTCGGCCGCGACAACGAAGCCGCTACCTTGAATGCGATCCTCCAGGACGAGCCCGAGCCGCTGGCCCGCTACAAAGCTGACGTCCCCGAAGAGTTGCAGCGCATGGTTTCCAAGCTCCTGGAGAAAGACCCATCAATGCGTTACCAATCCGCCCAGGGCGTCACGAGTGACCTCAAGCGGATGGTTTCTCGGTCTCAGGTTTCGGTGACGAGTCAAGTGGTAGTTCAGAAAAGACGGGGGCCGGTTTGGTTTGTCGCGGGGACTGCTCTGGTGCTGGCGGCTGCCTTGTCGTATTTGTTCATACAGTGGATGCAGGTAACCACTACTGGCGGCAGAAAGATGCTGGCGGTTCTGCCGTTCGAGAACCTGGGGCTGCCGGAGGATGAGTATTTTGCTGATGGTATCACGGAGGAAATCCTTGTCAACCTGTCGCAACTTTCCGGGCTGGGTGTTATCTCTCGGTCCAGTACAAACAAATACAAGGGCAGCGACAAGAGTCTGAAGCAGATCGGAAAAGAACTCGGGGTCGACTACATTCTCATGGGCACTATACGCTGGGACAAGTCCAGCAAAGAAGAACGCCTGCGGATCAACCCAAGGCTGGTACAGGTCTCTACCGACGTCAACCTCTGGGCCGATCGCTATACGGTCGTTCTCAATGACATCTTTGCCGTCCAGGCAAGCGTGGCTCGCAAAGTAGCTGAGGCGCTCGACATTACATTACTCGTATCCGAACAGAAAGCCGTGGCTCGGCAACCAATAGATGACCCTGAAGCATACGACTACTACCTTCGCGGCAATCAGTACTACGACGCTACCAACGACGGCCTGCGAAACGCGGAGGCAATGTATCAATCGGCCATTGAACTCGAACCGGAATTCGCACTGGCCTATGCAAAACTCGGCATGGTTCACACGCAGATGTATTGGTATTACCATGACCGATCGCCCGAACGATTAGCGGCGGCCATGGAGGCGGTGGATAAGTCTATAGAGATTGCTCCGGACCTCGCCGAAGCTCACTTTGCTCTGGGCTGGTTCTATTATCATGGTGCCAGGAACTATGAAGAAGCTTTGAAACAGTTTGCATTGGTGGCCCGGAAGCAGCCGGGCAACAGCGACGTAATCTATGCCACCGCCCAGGTGCAGCGACGACAGGGTAGATGGTCTTCGGCCGTAAACAACTTTAGACAGGTCGTGCTGGCCGATCCACGAAGTGCCTGGCGAACGTCGGAGTTTGCAGGGACGCTGGTAAGCCTGCGAGAATACGCCGAGGCTGAGAAGCTCTTCGACCGGGCCATTAGCCTCGCACCAGACCTTCGATTCGCTCATTTCCAGAAGACACTCATGTGCCTGGTACGGGACGGTCATACAGAGCATGCACGACAGGTGATCGCCGCCGCTCTCAGGACTAACGAACGTTGGGCCGAAATAACCTATCTTGAGATCGTACTTGATATGGTTGACAGTGACTACGATCACGCTCTGGAGTTTTTGTCCTCGGCCGGTGGTTCATCGGCTATGATTGCCACCGGAACGGCCGAATACTATCTTCAGAAAGGCGACATCTATCGCCATCAGGGATTTGCAGGTTTTCGTCACTATTATGATTCAGCCATCGCTGTGCTTCAGGATCAGATCGCATCGGGGGCCGACCAGTATCCGCACTACTTGCACCTTTTTCTGGGAAAGGCTTATGCCGGTTTGGGTCAGAAAGAAGATGCTGTCCGAGAAGGTTTGCTGGCCGTAGAATGCTTGCCGGTTTCCGAAGATGCCTTCGTGGGGCCTGACCTTGTTGCCGTATTGGCCGAGATATATAGCCTCGTGGGAGAACATGATCTGGCCATAGATCAATTGGCGTATCTGTTGTCGATCCCGTCATGGACTTCGGCATCGTATATTGCCACGTGGCCGGAGTATGCTCCCCTGCGCGATCATCCCCGTTTCAAGGCTCTGGTGGAAAATGAGAGAAGCGACGGTTCATAGCAGCACTCCTTCCCGAGCACCACATTGCCATCGGGACTCGCGTTCCAGATTGTAAAACCTTGCCAAAAACGACTATTTGGCTATATTATCACTGATTAGTCCGGTCTGTCCTAGCAAATGATTCACCGCATGGAGTCAGCAGCAAAGTGATCTCACATGTTGGCCATAGATAATGATAGTAAACCGATCTGTTAACTCATTATTCTTCGGGAGGTTCCCCGTGAAGTCTCGTTCATGTTATTTCCTGTTGTGGACGGTAGCCCTGCTCGCCGTCGTCTCGCCCTTACAGGCCGATGTGCCGCAAATGATCAACTACCAGGGAGTGTTGACTTCCGGTGGGAATCCTGTGACGACGCCGGTTGAAGTTGTTTTTTCGATCTGGAATGATGAAACCGCCGGTGATTCGCTCTGGTCGGAGCAACAGACAGTCACTCCTGATGCCGACGGTGTGTTCAGTGTCCTGCTTGGGTCGATTTCCCCTATTCAGGACTCTGTGTTCGCCGGAACAAGTACCTACCTTAGTATCAAGATTGGGTTTGATCCGGAGATCACGCCCCGTACGCGGATTGTGTCGTCAGGGTATGCCTATCGTGTCGGCACGGTCGATGGCGCCTCCGGTGGAACTATCACAGACTCGCTCATTGTTACTGACGGTGGTGACGATACGACCAATGTGCAACCGCAGCGGATAGTAATCCGTGGCGCCGGCGGTGACGTGACTGCCGAGTACTCATCACACAGTGTGATAATCAGCTCAGCCGGTGCACCAGTAATTGAAATTGGACTGGACGGCATTTTTGTTTTTGGAGAATCGAGGGCCGGCGATACGACAATCAAGATTGGTTCGGACGGCATCGTGCAGGTGACTGGAGGCGTTATGTTCTCTGACAGCACCATTCAGATGACACAAGCAGGTGCGTCGAATGGCCTGCCGGAGCCGGGCGGGACCATGACCGGTCCAATCGCCAGTGTGGGCAATCCCTATATCACCATGGGTAAAGGCAATTTTGGGTCCGGTAATACAAACGCCGGGGATTACTCCTTTGTCGCTGGTTTGAACAACACGGCAAGCGGTTACGCCAGCTCCGTCAGCGGGGGCCAGGATAACACTGCCAGCCAAACGTATTGCGCTATCGGTGGTGGTGTTTTTAACGCTGCTGCAGGTAATCGCAGCACTGTCGGCGGAGGCGTTATGGACTCAGCTTTCGGCCGTTACTCCGGCGTCTCTGCGGGTCTGCTCAACCGGGCCGGAGACGAGGAAACTGATACCTCTGCATACGTCGGCGGCGGCAGCTTGAATGCGGCTCTTGGCAAGTACTCCTCGGTTCTTGGCGGTATAAGCAACACCGCGAACGGATCGTACAGTACTATCGCCGGGGGTATTAATAATTATGCGGGTGGCATCCGCAGTTCCGTTAGCGGCGGCAGCGAGAACATGGCAGTTGCACCTGGAGCCTCTGTGGGCGGCGGCTACCACAACTATGCTCGTGGGACCTATTCGGTTGTAGGTGGTGGCGGAGGAGCTACCCTGGCCGATTCCAATTCGGCCTCAGGCGATTGGTCTTCTATTGGTGGCGGAAAGAGGAATTTGGCAACACAGCTCTACTCGACTATCAGTGGCGGCTCCGCAGGTACTGCTTCCAGTTTCTATACGGTGGTTAGCGGTGGGTATCAGAATGATGCCAGCAACTTCGCCTCCACAGTGGGTGGGGGAAACGCAAACACTGCCAGCGGCGATAGATCAACTGTTGCGGGCGGTGCAGACAATACAGCCAGTGGGTTTGGATCCACAGTTGGTGGTGGTTGGAATGGTTCGGCGGCAGGATACTATTCCACCGTAGCGGGCGGAGGAGGAAATTCAGCCGCGGATACCGCATCCACAGTCAGTGGTGGTTGGGACAATGAAGTGTTTTCCAAGTATGGTACGATAGGCGGAGGTGAAAATAACAGTATTGCATTTGATGCCCTTCACAGCGTTATTTGCGGTGGTTTGAATAACCTCGACACTAATGGTAATTACAATGCTATAGGTGGTGGACAGTCGAACACTGCAAGTGGGATCGGCTGCACTATTAGCGGCGGCAATAACAACAGTGCGCATGGTGACTACAACAGTATTGGCGGAGGTCAATCTAATTTTACAAGTGCTGCCTACGCAACAATTGCAGGCGGTTATGGCAACTACGTCGAAGCTTATGCTGCCTCTGTCCTCGGTGGCCAAAGCCATATAGTCCAGGGTTTGAATTCAGTAGTTATCGGTGGTGCGTCAGACACGGTTGGTTCAAGTGGAACCTTTTCCATGCTCTTCGGCACCGGTGTCTATATCAACAATAGCTATCGAGTAGCGTTTTTTAATTCCGCACATCCCGGCAAACTCGGAATAAACCGCGATGATAATGACAGCCTTGGGATAAATTACCCTATCCACGTTGGTACCAGCACTTCAAATGGCAATGGTGCTTATCTTTCAAACGGTGGTGTTTGGACTCAAGGTACCGGCAAAGCATCTCGCGGAGACGTATGGCCTTTGAACAAACAGAACATTCTTGGTCGGATAGATAACATTCCCATTGACAACTGGTCCTGCAAAGGAACGGGTGAACGTCATATTGGACCGGCCGCGGAAGATTTCCACGCTCAGTTTGACGTTGGCGTTCCGACTGAGGAAGGTGGGCGCGATACAGAACATCTGGCTGCATACGATATGGCCGGCGTTGCTCTGGTCGGAGTCCAGGAACTATACCGCATGGTCCGGGAGCAACAGCAGTTGGCCTGTGAGCTTCAGCAGAAGAACAGGAAGATCGAGGAACTGGAGTTGCGGCTAACCCAGATGGAGGCTATGGTCGAGACGATTCTGGCCAACCAGAACGGCGACAGCAGCGGCAAACTGGCCAGCAACCGGTAATTGGATTGGAGCAAAGACGATGAAGAAACTAATCTTGATTTTGGCTGCTGTGGTGGTTGCTCTGAGCTTCGTGGTTGGGATGATCCTCGCGGCCGAAGGCAAGAAAGCACCTGGGCCCAAGACCGAAATAGCGGATATCGACCAGCAACTCGAAACGGTGCGCGCAGCCATCGCTGCCCGCGCCGGCGAACAGATCAACTGGCAGGTGATCTCCGCCGGAGCCACCGACGGCAGTTCGACCAGCTATGGTGTCAAGGGCACCGTCGGACAGGTTGTCATCGGTGAAGGTAGTTCAAGCAACTACGACCTCCGCCACGGTTACTGGCAGGATTTCGCCGGGGGCGGTGACTGTTGCATGGGCGCCATACGGGGCAATGTCGACTACGATCCCAGTGACGCCATTGACATCTCCGATCTGGTGTATCTGGTTGACTTCATGTTCAATGATGGTCCGACACCCCCCTGTACGGAAGAAGCAGATGTTAATGGCAGTGGTGGTATCGACATTTCCGATCTGGTTTTCATTGTTGATTACATGTTCAACGGAGGACCCGAGCCGGTGGAATGTCCGTAGCGCGCCCAATTTAGTTCGTAGCGGGTAGGAGGGGGCCTCGCAGCTCCCGTCCCCCCACACCCCGGATGGCACCCTCAAACTCGTTTGGGGGTGACTTTCCTTACTGTAGTCCGTCCCAAACAAGTTTGAGACGGCCACCCACCACCGTCTCAGCTAATAGAAAAACCCCGCTTCGCAGCGGGGCTTATCGTTGATCTACTTTGCCTGTTGGAGCCTACTGCAAGTCGGCCTGCTCGGCTGCTTCCATCAGTTCTTTGACGTGTTGCTGAGCGTTGGCAACACTCGTCTTGGCCTTTGGGTTCTTCTTGGCCAGTTTGATGAAATCCTCCCACACCTGAATGCTACGAGTGTAGTTTTCAGGATTGCTGGACTCCACTGCCACAGCGTAGTTGTATGAGGCCAGGTACTTTTTCGGGTTAGCCTTCAAAGCCGCCTTGAAGGCTGAAGCAGCACTCTTGAATTTCTCCTGACCGAGATATACCTGCCCCAGAGCGAAATGCGAATTGTAGTAGTCGCTCTTCAATTCAATCGACTTCTTGAAACCCGCCACGGCGTTGGTGGGTTTGTCAGTTTTCTGATACCCCTTGCCAAGCATATAGTGGCTGAGATGGTCACCGCCGCCCTTGTTATGATACTTGGTGAGAGTCTCGATCAGTTTGGCGTAGTCCTTTTTGTAGAAATACGTCTTGCCGAGTTCCTTGTACAGATCGGTGTTGGTGCTATCGATTTCAATAACCGTCTTGAATGAAGTCTCAGCTTCCTCGTACTTCTTCAGTTTAAGTTGCACGCGGCCGAGATTGGTCAGAGCAGCGGAGTTTTGAGGTGCTTTCTCAGTGGCAGCGGAGTAGGTCTCGAGAGCTTTCTGATAGTCCTTCTGCTGGAAGTAGATGGCGCCAAGATTAATATAGGCGTCCACATAATCGGCGTCCGTAGCAATTGCCGCTTTGTAGGCGACGATGGCGGCGTCGGTGTTGCCCGCCTGCGCCTCCTGGATACCCGAGTTGTAGTGCTCCTTGGCTTTCTCAGTGTCAGCCAGGGCGTTGCCGATGATGAGGACGCTTGACATCATCACCATCGTCAGAGCAAGCAGTGTATGTAGTTTCATATTTGCCTTCATAACCATGAGCTTTCCCTTCATTCTATTTCAGAGCTTTTACAATTCAACTTCATTGGGGATTCACAAAAAACGCTACAGCGAATCTCGGTGAGACTTGACTCCGGCGGCAATATCGGCATGTTTCAAGGCCAGGATTCGCGCCGCCAGAATTGCAGCGTTCTTAGCGCCGGGTTTGCCTATCCCAACCGCAGCAACCGGTATCCCCGGCGGCATCTGCGTGACCGACAATAGCGAATCGAGTCCCTCCAGCGCGGCCGGCAACGGCACGCCGATCACCGGCAAGTTGGAATGGGCGGCAGCAGCACCCGGCAGGGCCGCGGACAGACCGGCCATAGCGATTATGACCTCATAACCATCCTCAGCCGCGCGCGAGGTCAAGTCCGCCGTTTGTTGGGGGTGGCGATGCGCCGAACTTACCACGATCTTGTTCGCGATATTGAAAGCCGCCAGTTGGCCGGCGCAGATCTCGGCGTACTCCATGTCCGACTTGGAGCCTATGACGATTAGAACTTTGCTCATCGAATACCTTTACGCTTCGATCGGTTTGGATGCCTTGAAGCCGATGTCCTTACGATACTGGGCTCCTTCGAACTTTATCTTATGTACCGTCCGGTAGGCCAGGTTCAGGGCCGAACGCAAATCCTTGTCCATTCCCATGACACCCAGGACACGACCGCCGGCGGTGTACCATCGGTTTTCTCGCCGCGACGTGCCTGCATGAAAGACGTATGAACCGTTCTCGTGTTTACCGGTCAATCCGGCGATTTGAGCACCGGTTGCGTACTTGCCGGGGTAACCTCGCGAAGCCATGATGACACAGGACGCCGCCCCGGGATGCCAGCTAAGTGGCCCGATCGACGCGAGTTTTTGATTAACTACTGCCATCATAACTTCGTATAGGTCCGACTTCAACAGCGGCAGGACCGCCTGAATCTCCGGGTCACCAAACCGACAATTGAACTCCAGGACCTTAGGACCCTGCGGTGTAAGCATCAGTCCGGCGTAAAGCACACCTTTATAGCTGATGCCTTCCTCGTTCAGGCCGTTGATCGTCCTGGTAAGGATATGATCGCGGATCTGTTCATTGACTTCTTCGGTAGTGAAATTCGTCGGACAGTAGGCGCCCATTCCGCCGGTGTTGGGTCCGCGGTCACCGTCATAAGCCCGCTTGTGGTCCTGACTGGGAAGAAGCGGGACGATCGTCTTGCCGTCGGCCAGCGCCATGATCGACACTTCCTGACCCTGAAGGAACGATTCTATGATGATCTTTGCCCCCGCCTGGCCGAATGATTTCTTGACCATCATATCGGTGATGACAACTTCGGCCTGCTTGTGACTTTTGACGATCACGGCGCCCTTGCCGGCAGCCAGTCCATCCGCCTTAATTACAGCCGGGAACTCGACAGCCCTGCAAAAGCCGATCGCCTCGGCCGGATTGTCGAATACTTTGAACGGCGCTGTCGGAACATGGTATTTGCGCATGAACTCTTTGGCGAACACTTTGCTGGCTTCCAGCCTGGCCGCTTTCCTGGAGGGACCAAACACTTTCAACCGACGGCGGCGCAGATCGTCGACGATGCCGTTGGCCAGCGGATCCTCCGGACCGACCACGACCAGACCGATCTTGTTGCGATGGGCGAAATCCCCGATCGCCTTGAAGTTGTCCGGCTTGATGGAGACGCACTTGGCTATCTGCGCGATCCCGGCGTTGCCGGGGACGCAAAACAACTTGTCTACTTTGCGGGACTGCTTGAGCTTCCAGACCAGGACGTGTTCCCGTCCTCCCGAACCTATTACTAATACTTTCATAAACTCCAACACTCACTTCGAGTAAAGCTCATTAGTATACTCCTGCCCGGATAGATTTCAAGCTATTTTTTGTGGAATTCCCCGGCGGTGTGACGCCTCGGCGTACTACTTCCCGGCGTTGGCAGCCCAGAATCGGCGCCTGCTGAGGTAGTTTGGGGGACGGGTGGGATTGGAGTGGAATGAGAAGAGCTTGTGGAGACTGCGAGAAACACAGGCGCCGCTTGAAATAGGACATAAAGTTGTTGCTTTAGAATGGCTTGGCTGGTATAGTTTTAGGTTCTGGTGGGTTCGAGCCCACCTTAATAGTATGTGAGTGAATATGACTGACGAACTGAAAGATCGCATAGTCGAGTTGATAGAGAAGCCGCTCGCCGAAGAAGGCGCGGAACTGTCCGACGTGGCCTTGTCACGATACAAATCGTCCACCACGCTGAGACTTTTCGTCTATTCCGAACGCCCTGTTTCTGTCGACGAATGTAGCCGTCTGTCCCGATTGGTGGGTGATTTAATTGACGGAACCGATCTGCTCAGTTCGGGTTATACTCTTGAAGTCTCCTCTCCAGGTCTCGATCGACCATTGACTACAGCCCGCGATTTCAGGTTCAGAGTAGGGGAGACAGTGCGGCTGGAGTTTGTCGATAAAGGCCGGAAAAAGCTCACGGCCGAAATCGTCACGGCCAGTGACGAGCAGATCGAGTTGAAGAATGAGTCCGGCCTGATCAGTTTCGGACTTGCTGAGATAAAACAAGCAAAAATCGTGTTCTGACGGAGTGTGTTTAGATGCCGTTTGATATGGTAGAGGCGATCACTCTTATCGCCAGAGAAAAGAATCTTGATTTCGATGCCGTGCTGGAGACTCTCCAGGCCAGTTTGCTGGCGGCCGCCAAGAAGAAGTACAACTATGTCGACAACATTACCTTCAAGTTCGACCGCAAGCAAAACGATCTGCTGATGATCGCCACCAAGAAGGTGGTCGAAGAGTCATCCGACCCGAACATGGAGGTGTCGTTGGGCGAAGCCAAAGAGATCGACGCTGAAGCAGAGGTGGGGGATGAGATCGATATCTATATCGATTACGAGATGGAGTTCGGTCGCAACGCCATCGCCTCGGCCAAACAGACACTGGTCCAGAAGGTACGTGAGGCCGAGCGTGATCGTGTCTATGAGGAGTTTGCCGATAAGGTGGGCACCCTGGTCTCCGGAGTAGTGCAGCAGATCGACAAGGGTAGCGTTATCGTCAACCTGGGCCGAGCTGAGGGTGTCGTGCCGATTAAGGAGCAGATACCGCGTGAAAAGTTCCGCCAGGGGGATCGCATTCGAGCGTACATTCTCGACGTGCAGCGGGAGTCGAGAGGACCACAGATCATACTCTCACGCGTTAGCAATGAGTTCCTGCGTTCTCTCTTTGCTCTGGAGGTTCCGGAGATTTATGAGAAGATAATTGAAATCCGTGGCATCGCCCGCGAGCCCGGTGAGCGGGCCAAGGTCGCCGTCTTTTCTACGGATGATCGGATCGATCCGGTTGGTGCTTGTGTCGGTATCAAGGGTGTACGCGTGCAGTCGATTGTCCGCGAACTCAATAACGAGCGCATTGATATCGTCCCGTACTCATCCAACTCGGAGGTCTTTGTGACGCGGGCATTGGCGCCGGCCAAGGTCGTAAACGTCGAGGTCTTTGATTTAGAAGGTAAGATGACAGTCGCCGTTGAGGACGAGAAACTCTCTCTGGCTATTGGTCGCAACGGTCTAAACGCCCGTCTGGCATCCAAGCTTACGGGTTGGAAAGTCAACATTCTCTCGGAAACCGAGTACAATGACGCCAGGCGGCGTGAGGCTGAGATGCTGGTACCGGTAGGCCAGCTTGATGGCGTTGGCGTCAAGATTAAAGAACGGCTGGCTCAGGCCGATATCGGATCGGTTCAGAGGCTGGCCGCCTCACAGGTTGAAATGCTTGTCAAGATTCCGGGCATCGGCGAGAAGACGGCTGAGACGCTTATTGAAAAGGCCAAGGTCTTTGTGAAAGAGCTCGAAATCGAGTACGAACGCCGGGCCAAGGAAGAGGCCAAGGCGAAGGCGGCCAAGAAAGCGGAAGATGCCAAACTGACCGCTGAAGATGTTTTTGAAGATGACGCTGAGTTCGTCACGGAAGTCGATGATGTTCCCGAGGCGATGGCCCCATCTCTGGAGGACGTCGAAGACGAGGACGAATCCACAACAAAAGTGAGAAAAGATATTGATGAATAGTACGTTCAGGTCCGTGCGTGGCTGGTGGAGGTAAAAGGCGAATGGCCCAGGCATCGCAGAGAATTTATCAATTGGCTAAGGAGTTCAAGATATCCTCGGCGGCTATGTTGAAGGTTATCAGTGACTTGGGGTTCAAACCCAAGTCGCACATGTCGGTGGCAACTTCGGAGATGGTAGCCGCTGTAACCAAGAAGTTTGCCGAGGAGAAACAAGAAGCCAAGAAGGAAATGGAGCATCGCGAGCAGGTGCGGGAGGCTGTCACCAAGTCGTCTGCTCGTATTGGAGACATAAAGGTCGCCGACAGCACCTCGAGTGTCGCTCGCTTGATGCGCAAATCTGAAAAGAAGCAGAAGCGCAAGGAACGTCGGCGCAAGAAAGACCGTCGCACTGTCGACAAGGCGGAGGTAGCCAAGAGTTTTAGGGCTACTATGGCCGGGCTTAGCGGCGTCAAGGGGCGCAAACGTTATCGCCGAGGTCACGGTGACGGCGATGAGGGCGAGTTCCGCCCTGAGAACCTCCTCGAGATCAGTGAATTTATGTCTTTGGCGGAGTTGGCCAAACTGATGGATCGCAAACCGGCCGAGTTGATCGCCAAGCTGTTTGAGTTGGGTATGATGGCGACGATCAATCAGCGCCTGGACATGGACTCTATCGAGATGGTGGCCGCGGAGTTTGGTTTTGATGTTGCTCCGGTCGCCGAAATCGGCGACGACGCGCGCGAGGATGAAAGCGAGATTGATCTCGAAACACGAGCTCCCGTGGTGACGGTTATGGGTCACGTTGACCACGGCAAGACGTCTTTGCTGGACTACATTCGGAAAACCAATGTGGTCGCCGGTGAAGCCGGCGCCATTACGCAGCATATCGGTGCCTACCAGGTGGGACTTGAGCGGGGCGCCATCACTTTCCTGGATACTCCCGGTCACGAGGCGTTTACGGCTATGAGGGCACGTGGTGCTCACCTTACTGATATTGTCGTGCTGGTGGTAGCCTCTGATGATGGTGTCCGACCGCAGACGATCGAAGCCATAGATCATGCCAGGGCGGCCAACGTTCCGATCATTGTTGCTGTAAATAAGATCGACAAGCCAACCGCCGATCCGCAGGGCATTAGAACCAAGCTCACTGAACACAACTTAGTGGCTGAGGAATGGGGTGGCAAAACCATCATGGTCGATCTGTCGGCCAAGACGGGTGAGGGAGTCGACAAACTTCTTGAAATGATCGTATTGCAGGCTGAGTTGATGGACCTCAAGGCGGATCCGTCTATTCGCGGCCAAGGTATCGTCGTCGATGCCAGACTGGAAAAGGGTCGTGGTCCGGTAATCACAGTACTTGTTCAGAAGGGCACTTGTTATGTCGGCGATTCAGTGGTGGCCGGCACCGTCCATGGCCGTATTCGGACGCTGACCGATGATCGCGATCTTCCTGTCGAGCAGGCGTCGCCGTCGATGCCGGCGCAAGTAACCGGAGTTGGCGGTGTGCCTCAGGCCGGCGACAGCTTCATCGTAGTCAAGAATGATCAGGAGGCCAAAGACATCTCGGTCAAGCGGAGCCAGGTGAGGCGCGAGCAGGAAGTCAGACTGACACATGGACGCACCACTCTTGACAAGGTCTTCGATCGTATCAAAGAGGGTCAAATCAAGGAAGTAAGACTGATCCTCAAAGGTGATGTTGACGGGTCGGTGGAGGTACTTTCGGACACGCTTGGGCGCATTGCCTCCGATGAAGTGAAAGCAAAGATCATTCACCACGGTGTGGGTGCCATCACCGAGTCCGACGTTCTCCTGGCGGCTGCCTCCGATGCCATCATCATCGGCTTTCAGGTGACGCCTGACTCTCGCGCCCGTGAGGTGGCGCAGCGCGAACGTGTCGATGTCCGCTCGTATGACGTCATATACGAAGTCGAGGAAGACATCCGCAAAGCGCTGGAGGGTCTGCTGGCGCCGACTGTTTCCGAGAACTTTGTCGGCGCCGCCGAAGTGCGTAATCTGTTCAAGGTTCCGAAAGTCGGGGTCATTGCCGGCAGCTACGTCAAAGAAGGTCGCATCAATCGCCGGGATCGTATCCAGATTGTGCGCGACGGCAAGAAAGTGTACAGCGGTCGATTGGCTTCCCTGAAGCGCTTCAAGGATGATACCGGCGAGGTCAAGGAAGGCTTCGAATGCGGCATCGGCATCGAGAACTTCAACGACCTCAAGGTGGGGGATATCATTGAGGCTTATGAGATCGTTGAAACGGCGCGGACGCTATAGTCGGAAAACTTCTTGGTAACGGTTATCTTAACCATGCAATTGGAGCTTCCTCCGGTCGGTTCGCTGAAGGAAAAGCGACGTATTCTCAAGTCACTGCTGACGCGTTTGCGCAACGACTTCAATGTTTCAATCGCTGAGGTCGGTGCCAACGATGTGCTCAGGCGGGCCCTGGTTGGAAGTGCCGTGGTGTCAAACAGCAGCAGCTACGGCCATCAAGTGATGGCCAAACTGGTGCGAAGAGTCGAATCGGACCCACAGATCGTGTTGGTCGATTACCAGACGGAGACCTACTGAGCATGAGACAGTTCCGGCGCGCCGACCGAGTCGGTGAAGAAATATTGAGAGTGGTCTCCCGATTGTTCGAGGGCGAGTTGAGTGATAAGGTAAAAGGTATGGTCACGTTCACCCAGGTGCGACTGACTACTGACCTGCGCTATGCCACCGTTTACTACTCAGTGCTTGGCGGCAATGAAGATCACACCGCGATCGAGGAGAGGTTTTCGCAGCTGAGTGGACGCATCCGCCATCTCGTCGGTCGGCAGCTGCATATTCGCCATATCCCTGAGTTCAAGTTCAAGTATGACCCGTCGGTCGAAGAAGGTATCAAGATTGAACGATTGCTCAATGAGATCAAGAGCAACAAAGATAACAGCTAGCGCTCCAGACGGTCAGGTCGATCTGGTGTCGCGCATCAGGCAGCTTCTGGAGAACAGCCGCCGAATTCTGGTAGTCACCCACGTGGATCCCGATGGTGACGCCCTCGGCACACAGCTTGCATTCGCCTCCTATCTGCGGCATATCGGCAAGGAGCCAATCCTTGTGCGGGATGACGTCGTCCCCGACAAATATCGGTTTCTGTCGGGCGTGAACGGTGTCCCAACAGTTAACGGGATCGATGGCAACCTTGAACTCGACACGGCCCTGATACTTGAGTGCCCTGTGATTGCCAGGACGGGACGAGCGGAACGGTTCTTAAACGACGATGTGACGATTATCAATCTTGATCATCATCGGGATAACAGCGGCTTCGGAGACGTTAACTGGATCAACAGCAAAGCATCTTCGGTCGGAGAGATGGCTTACGAGTACTTCATGCAGGTCGGATATGATATCTCACCAGTGGTTGCGGAGTACCTCTATACGGCCATCCTGACCGATACCGGGCGATTCCGATACTCTAATACCAGCGCTCGGACAATGGAGATTGCGGGTCAGCTCATAGATGCGGGCGCCGACACCCAGAGGATTTGCGATCTGGTCTACTACGATATGCCGCCGACCACCACTATGCTGGTGGGAAGGGTTCTTAATGGCGTTGAGTTCTTTGATCAGGGACGTATCTGTCTTCTTACCCTGACCTTGAAGATGCTTGCCGAAACCGGTGCCCACCAATCGGAGACTGAAGGTCTCGTCGACTTCACGCTGTATAATAAAGGTGTTCTGGCCGGTGCTCTTCTGCGTGAAATCGACCATCAACGAACCAAAGTATCCCTCAGGTCCAAAGAACGCATTGACGTGGCATCACTGGCTGCGGTTCACGGCGGAGGCGGCCATTTCAACGCTGCCGGGTGCACGTTGTCTTTACCGCTGGCTGAAGCGAAGACCGAAGTACTACGTTTGTTTATGAGTAACGGTTATGAATAAGCGGGCTCATACCTACAACGGCGTGTTGCTGGTTGACAAACCATCGGGCATCACCAGCCATGATGTTGTCCAGCGGCTGCGCAAACTGCTTGACCAGCGGAGGATCGGCCATACCGGAACACTCGATCCCCTGGCTCAGGGCCTGTTGGTGGTCTGCCTGGGCAGTGCCACGAAGATCGTGCGCTTCCTGACGGGGTGGGACAAAACATACGAGGCTGATATCGTCCTTGGCCGCAGTTCGAAGACTTTCGATAGCGAAGGCTTAGATGACTCTGAACCACGCCAAACGCCGCCGGAGTTGCCGGAGTCCGAGATCGAAAAACTGCTCGATCAATTCCGAGGCAAGATAGTCCAGCGAGTTCCGGCATATTCAAGTGTGCGCGTTGGCGGACAACGGTTGTACGATTTGGCCCGCCGCGGAACGGATGTCATGCCTCCGTCGCGCGAGGTCGAGATCAAGTCACTTCGCTGTCTGAGTTATGAAAGCCCGCATTTGCGATTGAACGTAGCCTGCTCCAAGGGTACTTATATACGATCGCTGGCCAATGATCTCGGCGAGGCCATCGGTTGTGGCGCGTATTTGGCGGGTCTGGTGCGTCGGTCGGTGGGCGGCTTGCATTTGGAGGACAGTCTGTCTCTGGACCAAATTGATCAGCGGCATGCCGAAGGTAAGCTTCAGGATTATCTGCTGCCCTGTCACCGGGTGTTGGCCTTCGCCGCCATAAGGGTCACAGATGATTTCAGCCGGCGCGTGCTCGATGGTTGTGACCTCAGCGAGACCGACATCATGCACATTGATGGATCCTTTGAAGCCGGCGATACCATTTTACTCAAGGACCGCGACGGGATCGTACTGGCGGTTGGCACAGCCGAGGCGCCGTCACACGCTTTCAGTTGCGCCAATGGGAAGTCACTTTTTGAATATGTACGGGTATTGAATTGAGTTTGCAGGTTGTCAGAGCATTGGAGAATTACGCGGCACCGACCGATCGCGGGGTCGTAGTGACTATTGGCACCTTCGATGGAATTCATTTGGGACATCAGGAGATTCTCAAACAGTTAGCGATCGTTGCCGATGAGAGTGGTTACCACCCGGTGCTGATCACCTTCCACCCCCACCCTCGGGTTCTGGTAACGCCGGACGATGCTCCATTGCTCTTGACGACGCTGGAGGAAAAAGAACGGAGTCTGAGACAGTACTTCCAGGGGACCATGTTGATTCTTGATTTCAACGCCGACCTGCAGAATCTCAGCGCCCGTGAATTCGTCGAGAAGGTGTTGGTTAACCGCCTCAAATTAAAGCGGCTGGTGGTGGGATACGACCACGCTTTCGGAAAAGACCGTAGCGGCAGTATCGTCGAGTTAAAGGAACTTGGGAAAGAGTTCGACTTTGAGGTTGATGTGGTAGCTCCCGTTAAGGTAGATGGGGACTGTGTGTCTTCGACGCAGATTCGCTGGCTCCTCAGGCGGGGTATGTTAGACCGTGCTCTTGATTTGCTGGGCCACCCTCTGGCTATTCACGGAATAGTGGAGAGGGGGATCGGACTGGGACGCAAATTGGGCTATCCGACTGCCAACGTGCGCTACGGTCCTCGCAAGCTGTTGCCGACTCAGGGCGTCTACTCCTGTCGCGTCCACGTTGGAGACATGAAGAGGGAGGGGGTGCTGTTTATCGGTCGCAATCACTTCAACCCGGAAGCAAGGATAACAGTCGAGGCGAACCTCTTTGATTTTGATGAAGACATTTACGAGCGGGAACTGTTTGTATATCCAACTCACTACATACGGCCTAACCGCAAATTCGACTCGACCGACGCACTGGTCAAGCAGATCAAACAGGACAAGAGAGAAGTGTTAAGTATAATTGAAAAGGAGAAGCGAAATGTCAGTGATCAGAGAGCGGAAAGCTCAAATTATCTCTGAACATCGGTTGCATGAGAAGGATACTGGCTCGCCGGAAGTGCAGATTGCACTTCTCACCGATCGCATCAGCCATCTGACCGAACACATGAAGTTACACAAGAAGGACTTCCATACGAGACTGGGACTCTTGAAGCTTGTGGGCAAACGTCGTCGTTTGCTGGACTACCTGAAGCGATCGGATGTTGAAAGCTACCGCCAGGTGATTGCCAACCTCGGGCTGCGGCGCTAAGTGGAACTGGGAAATAGAATAGGATTGAAACATGCCTCATAAAGTAGAGTTTGAATTGGGCGGTCGCACGATGACCATTGAAAACGGCCTGCTGGCCAAACAGGCCAATGGTGCCGTGACAATCAGATACGGCGATTCAATGGTTATCTCCACCGCCTGCGGAAACACTGAACCGAGACTGGGATTCGACTTTTTCCCGCTGACCGTAGAGTATCGCGAAAAGTCGTATGCAGCCGGCAAGATCCCCGGTGGATTTTTCAAACGCGAAGGTCGTCCCTCCGAGAAGGAGATCATCTCGGCCAGGATTATTGATCGGCCGATTCGACCGCTTTTCCCGGACGATTTCCGCGGCGAAACGCAGATCATCAACTTCATCATCTCACATGATCAGCAAAACGACACCGACGTTCTGGCTCTTACCGGCACCGGAGCGGCGCTGGCGATCTCAGACATTCCGATTGCCAAAACAATCGCCGGTGTTCGGGTGGGACGCCTTGACGGACAGTTGATTGTCAACCCGACCATGGATCAGTATGACGAATGCGATCTGCTGATCGTGTTGGCGGGTTCAGCCGACGCCATCACGATGGTTGAGGGTGGCGGTCGTGAAGTGAGCGAGGATGAGTTGGTCGAAGCCATAGCGTTCGGTCACGATCACATCAAAATGATCATTGAAAAGATCGAAGAACTCAAGCAGATGTGCGGTAAAGAAACCTTCGATTACATTGAGGTTAAGATCGATAATGCGCTGATTGCCAAAGTGAAGGAAATGGTTGGCGACAAGCTTGACGGCTTTAATCGCATTGCCGACAAAGATGAACGTCGTGATGAAAAGAAGAAACTGAGAACGCAGATTGTTGAGACGCTGGCCGAGGAATATCCGGAAAGCGAAGGGGATATCAAGACTGTTTTCCATGATCTCGACTCGGACACCATGCGTCGCATGATCCTCGACGAAGGTGTACGAATCGACGGCCGCGGCCCGGACGACATCCGCGAGATCAACTGTCTCACGGGCTTCCTGCCCCGAACTCACGGTTCGGCGGTGTTCACAAGGGGGCAGACGCAGGCGTTGGTAGCTGTCACCCTCGGCACCAAGATGGACGAACAACGATTGGACGAACTGGATGGCGAGTCGACTAAGAGCTATATGCTCCATTACAACTTCCCGCCCTTTTCCACCGGTGAGACCAAGCCGATTCGGGGCACCAACCGTCGCGAGGTTGGCCACGGTGTGCTGGCCGAGCGGGCGCTGTTCCCGGTTATCCCGGCCGAGGAAGGATTCCCGTATACGGTCAGGGTTGTCTCCGACATCATGGAGTCGAACGGCTCATCATCGATGGCGTCCGTCTGCGGCGGCTCGCTGGCTTTGATGGATGCCGGAGTGCCGATCAAGTCGGCCGTCGCCGGAATCGCCATGGGCTTGATCAAGTCGGATGATAAAGTAGTTATCCTGACCGACATTCTGGGCGACGAGGACCATTTCGGTGATATGGACTTCAAGGTTACCGGAACCACCGAAGGTGTCACAGCCATCCAGATGGATATCAAGATAGCCGGTCTCGATTTGGAAACGATGCGTCAAGCTCTTCAAAAGGCACGTACGGCCAGGTTGCACATTCTTGAAAAGATGAATGCGACTATTCCCAAGCACCGCGATCAGCTTTCCGAGTTCGCCCCTCGCATCATCAGTATCAAGATACCGCCGTCGAAAATCGGCGATGTCATCGGTCCCGGCGGCAAGATCATTCGCTCTATCGTGGAGGAGACCGGCGCCAAGATCGACATCAGCGATGACGGCACGGTGCTGATTGCATCGGTTGACGGCGAGGCCGGACGCCTGGCCATGGAGCGTGTTCTGGCTCTGGCCGAAGAAGCTGAAATCGGCAAGGTGTACAGCGGTGTTGTGCGCCGCACTACAGCCTTTGGCGCCTTTGTCGAGATCATACCGGGCACCGACGGACTCGTTCACATCTCGGAGATTGATAACGTCCGTATTGATCGAGTTGAAGACGTTCTCAATGTCGGTGATCGCGTTGACGTCAAGGTGATCAATATCGATGCCGACGGCAAGATTCGGCTTTCTCGAAGGGCTCTTCTGGATGGCTACAACCCGGGGGAGCAGGGAGGTGGACGGAACTCCAGAGACCGGCGTGATCGTGATCGAGCCGGTCGGTCCCGCTAACGTCGGCGGACGAACGGAGTCCTGAATTCATGCCGACTTATTGCAAGACTGTGCTGAAAAACGGGCTGAGGGTCATTACCGAAAAGCGACCCTCGGTCCGTTCCGTATCGCTGGGAGTATGGATTGATGTAGGTTCGCGGCATGAAGCGCCGGATGAGAACGGCATCACGCACCTGATAGAACACATGGTGTTCAAAGGCACCCGCAAACGATCGGCCAAACAGATTGCGGCCTCCCTTGAGTCTTTGGGCGGTGCGCTCAATGCCTTCACCTCACGTGAACAAACCTGTTACACCGCCCGCATCATCGATGAGCACCTTGATACGGCCGTAGATGTACTGGCTGACATAAGTTGTCATGCCAGCCTGACGCCGACTAATCTCAAGAGAGAGAAGCTGGTCATCTGTGAGGAGATCAAAGAGGCAGATGAGAACCCGTCCGACCACATCCACGATCTGTTTTCACAGACTTTCTGGGACGGACATCCATTGGGTCAGCCGATTCTTGGTTCAATGGAAAACGTTCTGGGCATGTCGCGCGCCCGCCTAGTGAAGTACATCGGACGACATTACCGTTCCGAATCGATTGTGATAGCAGCAGCCGGCAACGTGGTGCATGAGAAGCTGGTCAAGCTGGTTCGGAGGAACTTTGACTTCGCTCCGGGCGTCACCGAGGTTGCCTCTGCCGCAAAACCCCCTGACACCGCCAGGGTCAAGCACTCGCCGTCGGACAACGGCCAGACCCATTTCTGCATCGGCTATCCGGGGATACCGTTCGCTGAACGCGACAAACTGGCTGCTGTCTTATTGACTACTTATCTGGGTGGCGGTATGTCCTCGGTACTGTTTCAGAAGGTTCGTGAGGAACGTGGACTGGCGTATTCCGTGTTCGCCTTTCACGATGCCTACCGTGATGCCGGCATATTCGGCGTCTATATGGCCACTGACAAAGACCGCTTGCACGAGGCATACGATGTAGTCGCCAGGGAGTTGCGCAAAGTCAGGAAGGGGCGCTTGTCTGCGACACGGCTTGATCGGATCAAGAACCAGGTGCGTGGTCAGTTCAGTCTTAGTCTGGAATCCACGGCCTCACGTATGTCCCGACTGGCGCGTAATGAACTGATGTTGGGCAAACAGGTCTCGATTAATCGGACACTGAAGGAAATAGATCGGGTGACTCCGAGCCAGATACTTGAGATTGCCAATCGTATGCTGGACGATTCCAGGCTGGCGATTGCCACTCTCGGACCGGCCGACACTCGGATCTTCGACCATGTCACGGGAAAACAAGCCTGACACGCAACAACGGCCTCCGGGCCGCATTGTCATCCTCGCCTTCCACAAGGTTCAACCATCATTCAGCTACGGCGCCACCAACTTTTCGCCGTCACGGCTGAAGAACCTGTTGACGCTTCTCACACGGCGCGGCTTTCGGCTGGTATCGCTGCAAGAGGCTATAGAGCGCAGTGAGCCGAAGACGTTAGCCCTCACCTTTGATGATGGCTGCGCGCACCTGGGCGACACGCTGCCGGTTCTCGTCCAGGAATTCGGTTTCGCACCAACGGTCTTTATTCCCACCGGGTATCTCGGATGCGACAACAGTTGGGATTATAGCTCTGTCTTTCGTCGCACCCGGCATCTCGATGCTGCGGCTATCAGAGATCTGGCCGCGGTCGGTGTAGAATTCGGTGCTCACGGGCATCGACATATCGACCTGACCAGATGCAACAACAGAGAGCTGAGGGACGAACTCGACCGCCCCAGGAAGATGCTTGAGGACATCCTGGGAGCGCCGGTTGTCAGCCTAAGCTATCCGTTTGGAAGAACTAACAGCACGGTCACAGCAGAAGCGAGCCGCGCCGGTTATCGATACGGCTTAACTATGCGCTTTCCAAGAGCAACAGACCTTCCGATGGCAACCGGTCGACTGCCGATCTACGGATACGATACCACGTTATCGATTTTGCAGAAAGTAGAAGGTGGTTGCTTGTACGCTCTTGAGAATCTGAAGAGTGGCATCATCAACCGTCTCTCATCAGGTACCTTGCTCTGGCGACAGATTACAGGTCGCTGACAAACTTCGTTCCATGCGGCTTCTTAAACCAGGAATGTCTTGCGCAGGCTGGGTCTTTTTGCTAATATGGCCGACAATAATTGCAGTGTGAACAAAGGAAGTGCCCTGTGGCTTCTGTCGACGAGACCAAACGAAAATACGACTTCAAGTCCATTGAGAGCAAATGGCAAAAGATCTGGCAGGATCAGAATCTGTACGCCGCTACCGATATGCCGGATGCCGACAACAAGTTCTATATGCTTGTCATGTTCCTTTACCCCTCCGGCGACATTCATATGGGCCACTTTCGCAACTACATCATCGGTGATGCCGTCGCGCGCTATGAGATGATGAAGGGTAAGGACGTGCTGCATCCGTTCGGTTGGGATGCGTTTGGTCTTCCCGCCGAGCGGGCCGCAATCGAACGTAAGGTTCATCCCAGGCAGTGGACCGAACAGAACGTCGGGGTATCCCGCGCAACCATCCAGAAAGCCGCCATCTCCTACGACTGGTCACGCGAAATCAACTCCAGCGAGCCGGAATATTATGAGTGGACCCAGTGGCTTTTTATTCAGCTTTTCAACAAGGGCCTGGCCTACCGTAAGCGCGGCTTCGTGAACTGGTGTCCCACCGACCAGACGGTGCTGGCCAACGAGCAGGTCAAAGACGGTCGCTGCGAGCGCTGTGATAGCCTGGTGGAGAAGAAGGATCAGGTCCAGTGGTATTTCAAGATCACCGAGTACGCCGACCAGTTGCTGGACGATCTGGACAACCTCCCCGACTGGCCGGACAGTGTCAAGACCATGCAACGCGAGTGGATTGGTCGCTCTCACGGAGCCGAGGTCGATTTCACGATTGAGGACACCGGAGAAAAACTGCCGATCTTCACGACCCGACCGGATACGATCTACGGCGTGACCTTCATGGCTATCGCTCCCGAATCAGAGATCATCGATCGGCTGAATCTGGAGCCGGAATACGCCGAGGCCGTGGCTGACTATCGAGCGAAAGCGCTTCGTCGCTCGGAAATTGAGCGGGCCACTGCTACCGGTGAGAAGGATGGTGTTTTCACTGGAAAATACGCCGTCAACCCGTACAACGGCGAGCGTGTGCAGTTGTGGGTAGCTGATTACGTCCTGGCTGGATACGGCACCGGAGTTGTAATGGCGGTTCCGGCGCATGATACCCGCGATTTCGCCTTCGCAAAGAAATACGATATTCCGATCAAGGTGGTGATTCATCCCAATCCCGATACGACGCTCGAGGTCGCCACGATGGAGGACGCTTTCACCGACTACGGACCGATGGTAAATTCGGATCGCTTTGACGGTTTGGCCGGTGCCGATGCTGTCAAGGTGGTGACTGACTATGCTGAACAGCAAGGCTTTGGACGGCATAAGGTCAATTACAAGTTAAAGGACTGGTTGATCTCCCGGCAGCGTTACTGGGGTTGTCCTATCCCCATAATCCACTGCGACAAGTGCGGCCAGGTGCCGGTCCCGGAGGCTGATTTACCGGTTGCACTGCCGGACGTTGAGAACTTCCTGCCGAAAGGTCGTTCGCCTCTGGCCGACGTGCCTGCGTATATGAATGTGACCTGTCCAAAGTGCGGGGGAGAGGCTCAGCGCGATCCAGACACGATGGACACTTATGTCTGCTCTTCCTGGTACCAGATGCGATATACCGACCCGCACAACGATCAGGCGATATTCGACAGGGACAAAGCCTCAACCTGGCTGCCGGTTGATCTTTACGTCGGCGGCATCACTCACGCCACCGGCCATTTGATCTATTTTCGGTTTTTTCACAAGTTTCTACGCGATCTGGGGCTGGTTAATGTCGACGAACCGGTCACAAGGCTGTGTTGTCTCGGTATGGTGCAGGACGAGACCGGTAAGGTCATGTCCAAATCCAAAGGGAATACGGTATCGCCTGGGCCGCTGATGGATGAGTACGGTACTGATGTTACTCGGTTGGCGATGTTCTTCACGGCGCCCACCGAAAAAGAAGTGCTCTGGAGCGGCGCGACGGTGGTGGGAGTGCAGAAGTTTGTGCATAACAAGCTGTTTCCATCGATTGAGAACTACCGTGGGTCCAATCCCGACCTAAAGCAACGCTTTAATCTCGATGAAATGAACGAAAACGAGCGTAGCATCTTCGTAAAGCTCAACCAGACTATCAAGCGGGTCAGTGATGATATTGTGCGTCTGCAGTTTAACACGGCCATTGCGGCTCTAATGGAGTTGCTGCGCGAGTATGATTCCGCGAGAATATCCAGTGACCAATTGAATGACTGTCTTGTCCTGAAAACCATTCAATTGTCCGCGCCGCTGGCGCCGCATCTGGCCGAAGAACTGTGGCATCAAGCCGGTTTCGAGGAGTCGGTGTTTCGCTCTGATTGGCCCGTGCACGATCCCGGCGCCATTGTCAGTGATTTGATCGAAATAGCCGTCCAGGTGAACGGTAAGCTGCGCGATACGGTCAGAGTGGCGACCGATGCCGACCAGGCGGCAGTTGAGCAAGCTGCATTTGAGAGCGAGAAGGTCCAAGCCCGTATCGAAGGCAAGCAGATCGTCAAGAAGATCTTTGTCAAAGGTCGAATCCTCAACATCGTGGTCAAGTGATGGGACTCAGCCGCGTTATTGTTAGGAAGTCGCAAGGGAGACGCGCCCTCCGTCATTCCTGCGAAAGCAGGAATCCATCCGTTCTGGGAGGTGGAAGGCGCAGGGAATGGTCGGGCGACAGATGCGGACATCTGGCGATCGCGGAGCTTAGCGGCGACTGTTCCGAAGTCGTCATTGCGAGGAGCGAAGCGACGCGGCAATCTCAACGACAGTGGCTTAGAGAGTCGCCCTTCGACTCCGCTCAGGGTGACGTGGGGAAGGCGGGATCAAAGCGGGACTTGCGGTCAATGGGTGCGAAGCACAAAAACCCATTTATGGGTTAACATAATATATCTTATGGGACGTTATTGCGAAGCCAAATGAAGCTCTCCATCATCATACCGGTCTATAATGAGTTCTCCACTCTTGAGGAGATCGTCAAGCGTGTGAAAAACTCGCCGGTTGACGACAAGGAGATCATAATTGTCGACGACTACTCCACCGACGGTACCCGTGATCTGATTGATCAGAAACTTCGGGCTGAAGTTGACCAGGTAATCTTGCAGGACCGCAACTACGGCAAAGGCTTCGCTCTCAAGGCCGGCTTTGCGGCTGCCACCGGGGATATTGTGATGGTCCAGGACGCCGATCTGGAGTATGATCCCGACCAATACCCCGCTCTGATCGAGCCGATCGTCACCGACCGGGCCGACGTTGTCTACGGCTCGCGTTTTCAGGGCGGTGGTCCCCACCGAGTGGTCTATTTCTGGCATTATGTCGGCAACAGGGCGCTGACGCTGCTTTCCAACATGCTTACCAACATCAATCTCACTGACATGGAGACCTGCTACAAGGTTTTCCGGCGGGAGATCATCCAGTCGATTGATATCAAAGAGCCGCGATTCGGCTTTGAGCCTGAGATTACGGCCAAACTTGCCCGCAAGCGGGTCCGCATTTACGAGATGGGCATCAGCTACTACGGCCGGACTTACGACGAGGGCAAGAAAATTGGTTGGCGCGACGGTGTCCACGCCATCTGGTGCATTCTGAAGTACAACCTCTGGGCCCGGTGAGCGCTGGACGTTAAAGCATCGCTTTAACTGATTTGCGGGATCGCTTTGATCTTCGTAGGTTGAAACCCCTGGTCCGAAGGACCGCCGAAGGCGGGTTTCGACATCTTCGTCAGGATCCTTGCGATCCTGACAGGCAAGCCTGTTCTTTGTCAGGTTCCAAGGAAACTGTCCTACTTCTAAGACGGAATACACTTACTGAAGCGGCAGCTTCTGCCGACAGGAAGAACCTGACACTTTACAACCAACCCCGTCTCGCCAGGTTGCGGCGCTGGGTGGCGTAGATGCGGCGTTGTTTCATTGCCTCGAAGTACCACTCAGACGTGGCCTGAAGGCCTTCGTGAAGAGACACCTTGGGGCGGTAGCCGAGCTTCTCTTTGGCCTGTGAGATATCGCCTATGAACGATGAGATCTCTCCCACCCGTTTGGACGAGGAGGAGATCATGGAAGATGAGCCGACTATCTCAGTGATCATCCGCGCCAGATCAATCAGCCTTTCCCCTTCTCCCATCGAGATATTGAAGGTCAACCCGGTCACGCGGTCGAACCGCTTGATGATTCGTATCAAACCATCGGTGCAGTCGTCGATAAAGGTGAAGTCAAGCTTCTTCTCTCTACCGAACACGCACAGTTCCCGGTTACGTTTGGCGTAATACATGAACAACGGGATGACTCGTTCCGAAACATCGAAGCGACCGTAGACATTTGAAAGTCTCACAATTACCGCTTTGATGCCGTAGCAATCGTGGTAGGAATGTACCAGCGCCTCGGAGGCGAACTTCGAAGCCGTGTATGGTGCTTTCATTCTGCTTACGTGCGTATTGTCTTCACGGATTCGGCCCCGGGTGTTGGTTTCACCGTAGACCTCTCGCGACGAACTAAACAGGACTCGCTCTATGCCCCGCTTGCGAGCGTACTCCAGCACGTTGTAGGTCATCAGGTAATTGTCAAAGGCCATCTGCGGTTGAACCACCGAATCATGCACGCGGGCGTTGGCGGCGAGATGGATGATTAAGTTCGGTTTGTGACGCCGCCGCAGTTTGTCGAGCGGCTTCCTGAGATCGTGAATGATAGTTCTACGGTCTATCTTTGCGTCCCATATAGAGTGCCGTATGTCCAGCGGTGTGACGGAGCAACCGATCCGATCCAGCGCCTGCACCAGTGCTGTGCCCACGGTGCCGGAAGAGCCGGTGATGAGAACGTTCATACTCATTCAGTCACACTCACCAAAGTAGGTCGAAACCGCTGTGGTTTCGACAATACTGAATTCCCCGCAGCAAGCAGCGGGCCACGCGCCAGAATGTGCGCGGCGTATGTCCACATACGCCGCGAAGAACCCCGACCTGATCGGGCGGCAGATGTGGACATCTGCCGGGCACGGTATAATACAGGCCCGTAATGGCAAACAGCATTTACCAAGCTCTTCTCCAATCTTGAGAGGGGATTCAGGGGTGTGTTCTTCTGCATTCCCGGCTGGGCAAACACACCCCGGCCTTCAGCCATCCCTCTCCAGAGGGGACAGAGCTCTGTAGGTCGAAACCCCTGTGGTTTCGACAATACCAGCTTTCCCGCTGCAAGTTGCAGGCCACACGCGGGAATGTCAGGAGCACAGGGCTCCTGACCTACAACGAAACTACACAAACTCAAAGCCATGCTTCTCCCAGGTGGTGCGGTTGAGCAGTCCGAAACGATCGCAGACCAACTTGTTCTTGACCAGAGCCGCAACGGTTTTCGGGCGCAAGTTTCGGAAGCGACGATGCGCCGTACCGATCACGATAACATAAGCGTTCGTTAGTGTTTCATTCAGATCGTGCTCAAGCGGCAGATTTCCCTCGACGATCCGGTCGGACTTTCTCAGAAACGGTTCATGGACGACGACTTTCGCCCCTCGTCGGCGCAGTTTCAACGCCAACTTGACCGCCCGAGATCCGCGAGTGTCATCGGTCTCCGGTTTGAACGCAGCGCCGAGCAGAGCTATCTTTTTGTGCTTGAGGCTGCTCAAGCGAGACTGCAAAGTTGTCGCAATGTTCGTTAAGACTCGCTCATTGATTTCAAGCGCCGCCTCGGCGGTGTGAAAAGTGAACCCAGTTTCCAACTCGCGGGAATTAATCAGGTGGCAATCCTTGGGCAGGCAGGAACCGCCGAAACCGAGTCCCGGTTCGAAGTAGTCGCTGCCGATACGAGGGTCGAGACCTATCGCTTGTTTGACGGCGGCAAGATCCAGTGATTGCAGGTGAGCGTATTCAGCGATTTCATGGATGAAGGCAAGTCGGTGTGACAGGTAGAGATTGGCCCCGAGCTTGATCAATTCAGCCGAGGCGCAGTCGGTTTGGATGATCGGAACCGAAGCGCTCAGGAGCTTCCTGTAAAACCGCACCACTCGTCGCCGCGCTTTCAGATCGTCGGCGCCGACCACTACTCGCCATGGGCGAGCCGTATCCTCGTAAGCACAGCCTTCTCTGAGGAATTCGGGATTGACGACCAGTTGCACCTCATGGCCAAACGCCGCCTGATCGAGAAGTTGTCGAAAGAGACCGGCGAAGCCGAGAATGTTGGTCGACTTGAGCAGTACCACCGCCGGTTGCTTGCGCCTGGCGCCCCCGATCCACGCAGCCATTCGTTCAAAGGCAGCCAGCTTCATCTTCCACGTCTGTTGGTCGGCTGAATCGATAGCCACGATGATGATCGACGCCTTCTGGTAGATATCTCTGGACGGTAAGACAACACGAAGACGTCTGGCCCTGACGGCTGCCTTGAGTCGTTCTGCGAGCTCAGGTTCGCGGAAATGCAGTTTGCCCTTTCTAAGTGAGTTGACGATGGATTGGTTTTTCTCCGCGATCGTGACCGAGAGTCCTTTGGTTGCCAGGAAAGCGGCCGTTGCCAGCCCAACGAACCCGGCTCCGACCACCAGTATGGAGTCATTGGTTGTCATGGAGGTTGTAAAATAGTCGGTGCTGGCAGAATTGCAAATGATTATTAGCTGACGTGGCGATAGCCCCAATCAAGCAGGCGGCGGGCTTCTTTGAAACGCAGCCGATCACCCGGCACGCCCAGAAGCACCAGGGTCAGCCTCTCCCCTTTTCTATTGCGAACCAGTGAAGTCAGGCAGTAGTCGGCCGCCCGGATGTAGCCGGTCTTCCCTGCCAGCACGTCATACCGAGACCAAAGAAGCCGGTTGGTGTTGGGAAGCATCCTGGCGTAGTTCTTCTTGTTGTGGTAGCGGGCACGGTGTTGTTTCTCAGCCGTAAATTCCGCAATCAGTTCATACTTGTACGCGTAGTGAAGCAGCTTGGCAACCTCATGAGCCGTTGACACATTACGCTCATCCAGCCCCGTCGGTTCAGAGAATACTGTTTGCGTCAATCCGAGGTCGGCTACCTTGGCGTTCATCTCGGCGACAAACTGCTCGATAGAACCCGATACAGCCCGCGCCAGAGCCCGGGCGGCTCGATTATCGGAACTGGCCAGGCTTGCATAGAGCAAGTCGTGCAGGGTCAACTCGCTGCCGACGCGAAGGCGTGAACGTGAGGAACGTCGGGCATCGTCGCGCGTGATCTTCTCGGTGCGATTAAGGTCGACTCCTTTGTCCAGTACCACCATGGCTGTTACCAGCTTGCTGATTGAGGCGACCGGCCTCACTTGGTCGGGGTTCCTGGCATGCAGTACTTCCCCGTTCTCATAGTTGACCAGAAGAACCGCACGGGCGTTCAGCCAGGGACCCTTTTTGACATTATCGAAGTCGAAATGGTAGGACTGGCTGATGACGGCTTCCTGTATGTCGCCAATCGGCTCCAGGTAGCCGATACTGTTGGTGAAAAACAGCAGGGTCGCCGCGGTCAGCACAAAACCCTTACAGACTGCAAGAAATCTGCTCATATCGGAATTATCGACAAGGCGCATCAGTATTTTAACCACTTGATTATCTCAAGCAAAGTTGGTCGTTTGCCGTACATTAGGATTCCGATCCGGAACACCTTCGAGGTGAGCCAGACCATGCCGGCAAATGCCGCTACCACCAGCACAAAGCCGAGTAAAGCTTCACCGACAATACCGCTGAAAAGCGAGTACTTGCTGAGGGTGGGCACCACGAAAACCAGCCGCATCATCATCATTGTCGGCGCTGTAAACGGAATCAGCGAGAGTACGCGGGCCATCAAGGAGTTAGGTTCCTGGACCACCGCAATCCCCAATATGACCGGGAGGATCAAGAGCATGGTGATCGGCGCCACCAGACTTTGTGCTTCTTTGTCCGAAGTCACTATTGATCCCAGCAGAGCAAACAGGGTTGAGAACAACAAGTATCCGGATATGAGATAGAGCGCAAAGAACACGATAATGACCGGGTTGAACACGATACGGTCGATTGACGGATCGATGTCGAACGATGAGCGCAGCAAGAACAGCGCGGCCCCCATAGCAAACCAGACGGCCACCTGGGTCATGGTAGCGGCTCCCAGTCCGATGACCTTGCCCATCATCAATTGAAACGGGCTGACGGACGAGATCATCACCTCCATGATGCGTGAGTTCTTCTCCTCTATGACCGAACGCATGACCAACTGACCGTAACCGAGAATCGTCCCGAACAGAACCATCACGAACACGAGAGCACTGAAGTACTTCGTGAGGAACGGCATAGACTCGCCTTTGGTGTCACGTACAACCAGGTCGATGGAACGCGTCAGGGTGAGAGCGGAGTCCACCGACAAGTTTATGTCGGACATTTCAAGGCGAACCGACGCCATCAGATTCGACAACACTCGTTCGAACCGACGGAGCGATCTGAAATTGTCGGAGTTTGTGACTATGTAGATGCTGCTGTCGACCAGATCGGCGTCCTGCTTCAGCACAAAGAAGTACTTAAGATCCTTATCGTTGATTTGCTCTCGCAGAGAATTCTCGACAGCCCGAAAGCGTACGGAATCACTCGGATCGATTGTGTAAACTTGCTCTACCGAATAGTACGGAGTGTCTTCGTCGTCGGTAAGTTTGTACTCGTTCAGTGATTCGGCAAACTGGTTGCCGATAGAGCGCTCCGTCTGATCTATAATGGCCAGACGCTCGGTGCCATCGGCTTTCATGTGGGCCAGTAAAGCCGGCAAGATCACAAAGGCCGACATCAGAACGGGCGTCAGGATCAGACCGACCACGAATGATTTCTTCTTGACGACCTGGGCGTACTCACGTTTGAAAACAATCAAAAACTTAGACATTGTCGCCCCCGCCCGAAGTGTCTGATCCCGACCGTTCGCCCTGGGCCATCTCTATGAAGATGTTGTACAAGGAAGGTTCCAATTGAGTGAAGCGTCGTACGGCTACGCGCTCGACGATTTGCTTCAGGATTTGGTTACTGTCGACACCCTCGGCCAACTCCAACTCGAGGTAGTTATTGAACTCGGTCACGTGCAGCACGCCGAATAGTTCCCTGAGGAAGTGTCCATCGCCCTCTATTTCGATCTGTACGGAATTCCTGCCAAACTGAGTTTTGACCTCCGTCATGCTGCCATCGATCACCTTTAGCCCACGGGAGATCATGCAGACGTGATCGCAAAGCTTCTCCGCCTGTTCCATGACATGGGTCGAGAACAGGATCGTTTTCCCCTTCCGCTTCAGTTCGAGCAATATATCCTTGATGATCTCGATGTTAAGCGGATCAAGTCCAGAGAACAACTCATCCAGAATAACCAGATCCGGATCATGCAGAATCGTGGAGATGAACTGCAGTTTCTGTTGCATCCCCTTGGAGAGTTCCTCGACTTTCTTCGAACGGTAGTCGAACAGCCCCATCCGTTGCAGCCATGGGTCCACTTGTGACTGCGCCGCTTGCGCCGAACATCCTTTCAACTGGGCCATGTAAACCAACACTTCCGTGACCGTCATCTTCTTGTACAGACCACGCTCTTCGGGAAGATAGCCGACCAGGTTTCTGAAATCAGGAGTGGCCGGGTGACCGTCAATCAGAACCCGTCCTGCATCCGGGATGGTGATGTTCATAATCATACGAATTGTTGTCGTCTTCCCTGCGCCGTTGGGACCGATGATTCCGTAGATTACCCCCTCAGGCACCTCAAGCGACAGTCCGTCCACGGCGACGGTATCACCGAAACTCTTACAGATGTTGTCCAGCGTCAGCAGCATTATGGTTGGTGATAATACGGTACTGGACGACACGAATCAAGAAAAAACCACACAGTGCGTGCGCGTTGCCTATTGAAACATGCCGGCAAAGTCGATGGCGTTACCGGCGGCCTGACCCTGATGGCAGTTATTGAAGAACGTATAAACGCGGTCGACCTTTTTCTTGGCGATCAGCTTCTCGATCTTTGTTTTCCACTCGCGAAGCTCGTCGCCTGAGTACTTGTAGTCATATCGCAGAGCGCCGCCGTTCCACCATTGCTCGGCATTGCGACCGTGCAGACGAATATAGGCGGTATTGGTGGTGACAAACAGGTCCGGTTTCAGCAGCCCCGACAGCGACGGTTCATCAACGCAGACATACCCGATTCCCTCAGCGCGCAAGCGTTCGTACATGGTGCGATTGACCCACGACACATGACGAAACTCGACAAACAAGTTGTGTTCACTTAGCGCCTCTCGGCATAATGACAGATAGTCCAATCCGTCGGCGCTGAACTTGAATGAATATGGAAACTGGGCCAGTAAACCGGCCAGCTTGTTCGACTCCACCATCGGCTTGAGGGCTTCGAGATAGCTGGTCAGGTCGGCCTCAAGGTCGGTGCGGCGATGGGTGAACGACTGGGGAACCTTAACCATGAAGTCGAAACCGTCCGGAGCCTTCCTGGCGATGTTAGCCATGACGGCTGGGTGGGGGATGCGGTAATAGGTCGAGTTGATCTCGACCGTGCGGAAGAACTTCACATAATGATCCAGCATCTTTCCCTTGGCTGTTTCCTCCGGATAGAAAGGACCCCGCCAATCGTCGAAACTGTACCCTGAGGTGCCGATGCGGATATCAGCCGACCCGGTGTTGTGCAGAGTATCGTTCATGATTGTTTCACCTGCATCTGCACAGTGTTTACCCTGTATGCTACGGGTTCGAAGATTGTCCACCTGTTTTCTTTCCGACCTGCTGGAATCTTACATAGCGGCATCTGGCACAGATCCACTTGCGTTGCTTATGAAATGATCGTTTAAGTTCTTTCATCGTGGATTTGCATCGAGGGCATTTCATACGTGACGCTCACATCTCATCCGGTAAGTTGAAAGAAATCGGTAAGAAGAAAATCCATCCGTCCTATGAAGGTCGACATGCGCGACATCACGGTGTAGCCAAAGGTGGTGCCGAAGAAGATCATCAGGAACCAAGTACCGATCCGGGCCGCGACGCCAAATGCTCCTTTGTGCTCGCGGCTGAAGTAGAAATAGCACAGCGTAGTTAGCACTCCGAGCAGCACGACAAGCGCCGATAGATCCGGCCAGCCCGATTCTGTCACCAACGGCATTACTGTGGCCGTCATCTGCTTGAGTGTCCTTTGCTCCAGCATCACCGGGATGGCTATGCCAGCTCCGGAGCCGATCATCACAGCGATGGGAAAACGAGAGAGGAACGATGTTCGTTTATGGAAGCGGCCGAACATCATCAATCCGAACAGCAACGGCACTATCAACCAGACTCGGCCGTCAGTCAACAAGGGCGTGAACAACAGACTCATCAGAGTCGATGACCAGGTTATGACGAGGACATAGCCGATGGAGACGCCGATCAGCAATGACTCGGCCATCTTGTAGATCGGATTGTCGCGGTAAAGGAAAGTCAATATGGCCAGGGTGAGAAGGCCTGCAACCGCGGTACCGACATCCATCAGTTCGTCCTCCATCGCTTCAGGAAATACGATACGTTTCCAAGAATTACAAGCAGGATGACATACAGGTGGGCTGAGGTCTGGGCCAGCATGCCGCGCGCTCCTCCGCCAACTCGGTTGATGAGAGTTTCGTACTCCGCCGCGCCGCGAAGCCCACTGACCATTGCTTGCATCTGGCCGGATGCGAGGTACGGATCATAGGTCGTAACCATAGCCGCTGTCACGCCGGCTAGAACCTTCAGTTCGTAGCGCCCACCGTATTCCATCCAGTGGGTCGTGAAGGAACCATCGGCAATCGAGAGGACTCCTGCGACATCGTCATAGTCGCCAAGCGGGCGCATGAGGGCCAAACTGTCATACGGTCGACCCATGTAGTCTTCCGGAAAGGTCGCCTTGATTGATTCTCCCATCGATAGGATGGCCGCGATGTACTGTGGTCTGAAGCCAAGGAAGACATAGTCGGTTCCATACGCGGCATCAAACTCCTCGGCTGTCTCGCGCAATAGCCGGTATCCAATCGCCGTTCCTTCGGCCATCAGAGCCAGCCCCACCAGACGCAGCTTGTGTTCGAAACAGTGGCGCAGCAACGCCCGCGCGATCGGCTGGATTTCGGGCAGGGAGGAAGCCTCATGGTCGAAGGAGACGAGCAGGACCGAACCCTCCGGCAATTCCTCAATGTAATCATACATCCGCTGGGTGTCCGGCGAGACGGGCAGATCAAGCTTTATTCCCGAAACCAGCGTGAGTCCGATCAGCAAGAAGAGACCTGCGAAGATCCAGTGGCGGGTTTCGAGACGCATCACTTCCCACCTCCCAGCCAGGTTCGTTCGATTCCCAGAATTACTCGCAGCGATGTGGTCAGCGAACCGAGGCCGATACCGATGAGAATGGCGCGGCGTGCCGCCATTGAGGGATTATTGCGAATCCACTCGGCCACTCCCGGCAGCCAGTCGGAGAGCGGTCCCGTTCCGAAGCTGCGACTGACCAGAATGATCAGCGCTGCCGACAGCAGGATGGCGGCCGGGACGGAGCGCGCACGAAAGCCGCGATACGACGCCGAGGCGACAAAGAAAGCCAGCAGTGCAAAAACGGTCGACTGCATCGGCACCTGGACGTTTTCGAAAACCCACAGAAAGGGCGTGGCGGCTTTGATGCCCCAGATCATCGCCAGCACAGGCATGATCACGAAGCCGGCCAGCGACAACAGACGAAAGGGTCGATCCTGTCCCTTACGGACTTGCTGAAGGTTGTTATTTAGAAAACCGACGACTCCAACTATCAGCGCAAATGCGAATATGATCTGCCAGTAATCGGCGATGGTCTGATTAACGCTGCGAGCCAGCGGGTGGGCCGAGAAGTATTGAGCGAACATCACGACCCCGAAGGCAAAACATATCACGACGGCGATCTTGCGATCCATCAGAAAGTCCACCAGCCATCTGTTGAGCCGTTGGTAATGAAAGTGACCGTAGACCAAACAGTCGCCGCCATCAGGATGAGCATGATGACAACTTTCAGTATATCCTGCGCCTTCACCGAGGCCAGGATCGACCGGTCGCCGGATAAGTAGCCGGAGGCGGCAAACAGTTCTTCACCGATCAAAGTGTAATCACACGCAACGATGAAGAAGGACAATTGTATAGTGGAGTCGGTACCGGCTATCTGGATGGCCCCAATACTGTTGCCCGTCTCAGCCAGTATCAACGACTCAGCCTCGAAGGTCCCCAGCAGGAAGATGGAAGCAGGCTTCAGCCGGCTGATCATACCGTCGACACCGGCGGCGTAGGCGAATTGCGATGAGGATACGTAGGAGATATCCTCCTGCCGGAACCGGTCGGGGTACCCGGCGCGAACGTATGCTTCCTTCACTACTTCCTGGGCGACAGTCATTATCACGGGATCGTGGGTCGGAAAGACGAGTCGGCAGTCATATCGAGCCGTCTTTTCGGCAACATGCGCCAGCATGTTCAGGGAGGCGATGGTCGTTGGTCGTTGGATGTCTCCCCCCCACCCCGGTGTGTACAGAAGCGGCCGCGCCATCTCTGTCGCTCGCCCTATAGCCTCCTCCACTGCTTTCAGCGCAGGGATCTCACGAACTTTGAACTTCTCACGACTGGAACGGTGGTAAGTGGTGTAGAGGACTATGGCGATAGCGACGACCGCTGCGATAAGAGACGGCAGCCGCTCGATATCGAACCAGCCGGGGTCGTTTGCGACAGTCGCTATGATGTAACAGAAATGCACGTTGACAAGTAGCTGCCGACGGTATGAACGGTCAACAACTTTTTCGTTGACCGGGCGACACCGGACGCCTATCCTTTGCTCAGACGACACTGTTTGAATGAGAGGAACTATGTTTAGAATATGTCTGCTGGCGTTACTGGTCGTAATCATGACCGGTTCAAATACTGCCGCGAAAACGACCATTGAATGGTGGCAGTTCTGGACCGATCCGAGCGTGAAACCGACGATCCGGGCGATCGTCGATGATTTTGAAAAAGCCAATCCCGACATCGAAGTAAAGCTGACCGACCTCACCTGGGCCAATGGTCATGAGAAGATTGTTATCGCTCTGGCCTCCGGGACCGGTCCGGATATACTGGAACTTGGTTCGGATTGGATCGCGCAGTTCGCGGCCACTGGTCACCTTCGAGACCTGAGTGAGCACCTCAAGACTGACAGCAACCAGTATCACGGCTATGGGATGGCTACCTACGAAGGACGGCTGTACGCCAAGCCCTGGATTCTCGGTACGAGGGTAATGTTCGCCAACCGCGACTTGCTGACTCGTGCGGGGTACGATCCTGAGTTTGCACCCGCTACCCTGGACCAGTTCAAACAGGCGGCCTTTAAGATCACGGCGTTGGACAAAGATATCTATGGGTGGGGGTCAAATGCGGCCGAGAAGCATCGTCTCTATAAGAAATACTTGCCGTTTTTCTGGTCCCAGGGTGCGCAGATATTCACCGATGACAAGCGCTACTGTGTGTTGTCATCAGACAAGGCAATCAAAGCGCTCCAGCTTTACAAAGAACTGCATGATTCCTGTGGCTATGTGGCCAATCAGCGTGGAATCGAAGACGCGTTTCTGGACGGAAAGATTGGGTTCATTATCTCCGGCGACTGGCTGCTGAAACGTATCGAACTCGAGCAACGGAACATCAATCTGGTGTCGACGCTCATCCCCGGTTTGCGATTCCCCGGGCGGTCGTTCCTAGGCGGTGAGTTCCTGGCTGTCAACGCTGCATCGAATCAAGCCGAGGCAGCGGTGAAGCTGATCGATTTCGTGACCTCGTCTGAGGCCCAGGTTCGCTTCTGTAAAGCCAATCGTTCGGCTAACCCATCCAGCAAGCAAGCGCAGCAAGACGACTATTTCCAGTCCAACCCACACCTCCAGACATTTATCAAACAGATGTCTATGGTCAAACATCCCCCGGTCGATCCGGACTGGGTCTATATCGAGAACGCTATCGAAGAAGCGGTCGAGGAAGCGCTGTTTGGATCCGGCTTGCCGGCGGAGGCGTTGCGCCAGGCGCGGCAGAAGATCGCAGGGCTAAAGCAAGAATGAGACTGAGCCGATCGAGCAGTCTGGTTCTTTCACTGCCCTGGCTTGTTACGTTTGTTCTTTTCTGGTTGTTCCCGCTTCTCTACTCTCTGATAATGGGATTCAGCGACTATCGGTTGCTGGCGACAGATTTCGATTGGATCGGCTGGTCCAACTACCGCGAGTTATTGGCTGACGACGCTTTTCTCTCGGCTCTCAAAAACACCTTTGTTTTTGTCCTCGGTACGATCCCCGTAACCACCGCGATTGCCCTCGCCCTGGCGCTGTTGGTCAGTCGCAGCTTCAGAGGTCGCGGACTGTTTCGGGCCGGATTCTTTCTCCCATCGGTCACCTCGATGGTGGTGATCGCGCTGATCTTCACCAACCTCTACCAGCGCGGTGGTTATATAGCCATATTGGCCCGGTTCGCCGGTTTGTCGCCTCCTGAACACGGCTTCCTGTTTGACCGGGCAACCGCCCTGTACTCGATCATGGCCATGGACGTTTGGATGTCGGTGGGATACTACATGCTGATATTTCTGGCCGGCCTCAAAGCTATCCCCGAGGAGTTGTACGAGGCAGCCGAGTTGAACGGCGCCGGTTGGTGGCGACGTTTCTGGTCGATCACGCTGCCGCTGCTTCGGCCAGTGGCGCTTTTTATCATCGTGATCAACTCCATCAAGTCGTTTCAAGTGTTTGTTGAAATCTTCGTAATGACCAAAGGCAAGTTCGACACAGCCACAGCCGTCTATTTCATCTATGAGCAGGGTCTGCAAACTCAGTTCAAGTTTGGATACGCATCGGCCGCGGCCTATCTGTTGTTTGTCATCATAGCCGTGTTCTCGATCGTACAGTTTGTGCTGCTGCGACGGAGGCGGGCACTGTGGTGACATCGCGCCGGACGGGAATCAATCTACTGCGCTATCTGGGCTTGGGCCTGATCCTGGTCGTAATGTCCTACCCGCTCTTGTGGATGTTTCGAGTTTCGATTATGGATGTCGCCGGCAGTGTGTCCGGGTCCGGCTGGCTGGCGGGTGGCTTTACTCTGGATAACTACATCGATCTTATCACCCAGGCCGGACTGGGACGTAACCTGTTCAACTCCGCCCTGGTGGGTCTGAGCGTAACGCTGGGCAATATCGTTTTCTGTTTCATGACCGGCTACAGCCTGGCGCGATTCCGGATGCTTTCCAATAAGCTCCTGTTCGTTACCGTCATCATCGTGCTGATGATACCGGCCCATATCATTATCATACCACTGTATGTGCTGATGATGAAGACAGGGCTCTACGACTCCTACTGGGCGTTGATCCTGCCGTTTCTGGTGAACCCCATCGGAATCTTCCTGGTCAAGCAGTATGTTGAGACGATTCCGCCGTCTATGGAGGAAGCTGCCCGCATGGACGGTGCGAGTGACCTGCGGATTCTCTTTACTATTGTGATGCCGCTGTGCCGACCGGCTCTGGCTGTGCTGGCCATTCAGGTGTTTTTCACTAACTGGAATTCTTTCCTGTTTCCATTCATTCTCACCTCCAGCGACGATCTTCGCACCCTGCCGGTGGCGCTGGCTATGATGCAGGGGCATCAGGCTATCGACTGGCCGCACTTAATGGCCGGTTCGGCTATCGCTGTGCTGCCGGTATTGTTGGTATTCGTCATTCTCCAGCGACAAATCGTGTCCGGTATCACTGCCGGTGCGGTCAAGCAGTAAAACATTTCGCCACGCGCAGATTTAGCTTGATTTTGTAGGCGTCCGGGTTACGTTGGCAGCGAACTGGAATGCGTAGGTGAAAGTGGATATTCAGAAAGGATGATTAGCCAATGAAAATCGTTTCACTCACCCTGTGTGTAGTGCTGGCCCTTCTGGTGGCCGGTTGCGGCGTAAACAAGACCTTTGTCGAGGAGCAGATCGCGCAATCCGAGGGTCGTACGTCCGCCCAGATTGCAGCAGTGCGCGACCAGACCGACGCGAACGCTGCCGAGGTTGCGAAACTGAAGACGCTGGCCAGCGAGCTTTCCACCAAGACCGATATGGCTATCAATCAGGCCAAGGGATTCGAGAACTACCAGATCATCTGGTCCGGCGTTATCAACTTCGATTTCGACAGTTGGGATGTTACCGCCACGGCGGAACAGATACTCACCGAAGCCGGGCAAAAGCTGGAGCAGCACGGTGGTTCACTGCTTGAAATCGAAGGTCACACCGACGGCACAGGTTCGGCGAGGTACAATCTGATGCTCGGTGAAAAACGAGCCAACTCGGCCAAACGATTCCTGGCGGAACGTTTCGGCATTTCGCTCTATCGGATGTTTGTGATGTCGTACGGCAGGACCAAACCGGTTTCGATGCCCGATGAACGCGATGCGGCCTCCAAGAACCGTCGCGTAACTTTGAAGATCTGGGGCAACCCGTAACGATTCTTCTGTTTCTGGATTAGATTCACCCAATCTTGTGCCCGTCGGGTCTTCGGGCCCGGCGGGAGACTATTATCATGCGGGCCGAACTGAAGATCACTCGGCCACAACGTAGGCATATCTTTGGTTAGCAGGGGGTAACTACAGTTGGTGAGTGAAGGCGTGCGGCGGGCTACGGGGACATGAATTCGAAGATAAGCGGCACGGTCAGTTCCATCAGGACGAAGCCGAGATACAGCGTGGCTCCAACCACAAAACTCAGCTGCGCCGCGTCTGCAAGTTTTCTGATCGACATGCTCACTCCTTGTTATCAACGCCGGACGGGCGACAACAGCGATCCGAATGGACGGACCACTTCTGTGTTATCACTGCTTCCGGTCACTCTGGTATCTAAGTTAAGCAAAGCGCAAGCCGGCAAGTGATCAATTATTGAACAGTTCTTGTCGTGAGGTCTATTGGTCCGTAGTCGCTTGCCTAATCGGGGAATACAGCCACGAGCTTCTGAGATTCCTAAGCCGGATCATGCCCGGCGGCGTATTCTCGCTGTGGTTCGTGGGCCGTGAGTGCAAGACCCTGCATCCGAGACTGGATCGAGTCAACAGGGGACCGACGGAGAGCGGGACTCAGGGGTCAGACCAGAAAGTCATCCGTCACTTGTTTCTTACCCACGGATGGCTTAGACTTACTGAGTATTATGGACAACCATCAATGACGACTTTCAGTGTGTCTGATGAATAGAGAATGACGGAGCCTGCAACATTTCACCAGCGTGTTATTGCCCTGATCAAGAAGATCCCTGAGGGGAAGGTCGCCACCTACGGACAATTGGCCGGTCTGGCCGGGTCACCACGAGCAGCAAGGCAGGTAGCGCGTACTCTCCACTCTTCTTCTGAAAAGGAAGGACTCCCCTGGCACCGGGTCATCAATTCGCAGGGACGGATTTCCTTGAAACCAGGTTCCGGTTATGAACTCCAGCGGGCGCTTCTGGAAGCGGAGGGTGTTACCTTCGACCGATCCGGCACGATCGACCTTGAGAAGCACCTCTGGTCTTCGGACTGAGTTTCACTATCGCGCGGCGTATGTTGGGTGGCGCCCACTATTTCTTGCGTACGACACGAAGCGCGTCGAACAACATTCTAACCAGAGCTTTTTCAGAGTTCACTCGAATGGAGGTATAGCATTCATCGCATGTGTTGCTGTTGGAAAACTCTCTAACCAGATCCTTCCGGGACTCATATGTATCACGAATCATTCCGCACGGTGTGAGCTGGCCCCACGGGTTGACCATCAGGAATCGTTTCCCGGCTTTGCAATTGGGTTGATGACCATCCTCGAAGAACCGAATCATCTGTTGGAGAGTCCACTTGGACGAATGAATCATATAGCCGTCTCTCTGCATTTCCAACAGGTCGTTCACAATTCCTCGAAGCTCATCCAGGTCCGCTTTTGAGTTAACCAGGTAGTCGGTGTCTCCAGTGCGCAGGGAGTTGTAGGTACTGAAATTCACAGCTACCCGCCACTTCTTGGCCAAGTCCGCGATACCGGTCAAATCACGAAAATTGTCGCTCTGTACAACGCACGCCAGCACGATATCGTTGTTGTCATGACGGGCCAGCTTCGGGACCAACTCCGAAATGTGCTCGAAGTTGTTCTTGAGACTCCGGAATTCATTCTGACGTTCATCGGGATAATCAAGAGACAGCGAAAACTGGTCGATCCCCGCTTCTCGGAGTTCAAGATACTTTTGTTCATTCAGATTCTGAACGTTGGTGGTAATCATGAAGACCGGTACGGGATCCTTCAGGCGCATGTGCCGGACGATACTGACCAGGTCCTTGCGCAGCATCGGTTCACCACCCGATATCAGAGCGACGACCGGCTTCAACTCCTCGAAGCGTTGGGCGAACAACTCTGGAGCCAAACGAGGCTCTTCGACGTAATCGCCGAGGTCGCAGTGTTTACAATTGGCGTTGCAGTTGTAGGTCGTCTCGAATGAGACACAGATAGGCCTGCCGATTGCGATGTTCTTGAGCATCCGACCGGCGATGCCAACTTTTCGTCCAAAACTCAAATCCGGCATTGTTCAGTTACTCTGCGTAGGTTGCTACGGTACCCTGAACAACGCCGAAAGTCAAGCGGCAATCCGAACCTCTGCCACCCGGAACTTCCCCGCCGTCACCCTGAGCATTCCCACCAACCTCACCCTGAGCGGAGTCGAAGGGGGCACTCAACGCCGAACCGATCCCGCCGCAAGCGGATGGGCCACCTGGCCGTTATAGAAAGCCTATCCTGCAGATCATTTAGTAGCTAATACTTCGATAATTTCCGAGCAGCCTCCGTCGCGCAAATAACCGGCATGGTCCTCGATATTCTCAAACCTCCGTCCGACTATTTCGGAGCACTCGAATTCAAAGTCGGTGCATTTCACAAATCTATCGATCACATCTATGGCTCTGGGGTCTTCAAAAACAATTTTACCGCCTCGTTCCTTGCTGCTGCTCATTCCGATGATCCATATTGCGGCTCCCAATGCCCCACAGGCACCTCCACATAAGCCGATTCCGCCCGCAAATCCCGCCGCCATTACCGCATGCATGTCGGATACGCCCATCTTTTGTGCCAACATTGCCGCGCAACTTACCGGAGGGGAGGGCGCTTCGATATGTTTTTCGGAAAGAGCGGTATTTATCTCACTGAATGCTACCGGGGCATATCTTGCGGCCATGCGAAAGCAGCCTATGACCCCGCCTTTTATAAGGAAATGTGTAATCATCTGCATAGTTGATGATGACCTGTCTATATCAGTTATTTCGAGGCAATTGATATTGTTGTTGAGAGCACGGAAGGACTCCACAAGCCTTTGTGCTGCAATAATTGCCTTGGTTTCAGCTTGCGGACCCGGGCCAAGAAGTCGATACGCCTGTGCCCCTGCGGCAAGCGTCGCGGCCCAAATCATGCCACACTGGTAGCCATGTCGTATTATTCCGCCGGCCAAGGGCGCTGCGGCGCGCTCCTCGAGTTTCAACGGATGATTAAATGCGTGGTCGAGAACTCTCGACAGCGTTTCCGATCATGTCCCAACTTTAAGAAATGCAAGCGTTGTTCCTATCGATGATATCCCACTTTTTATTTCGGTCATCACGTCTCCTCTTGTTTTTCAAACTACGTGTATCAGTTCGCTGCAGGTGGGCCACCTGGCTAAGATGCAATAGCGGTAGAGTTGTGTCAACTATCAAGACCGAGCTCGGTTGACTTTGCAGTTGTGACGGAGTTTGTTGCCGCAATGGGGAGAAGTATCGTATATTGCTTTCATTGAACGGTTGCGCTGCAACTCAACGGGACACCGGGCCGCTGCATTTTGGTGAAAGGCGAGAAGTGAAACAGGTAACATTACGCCCAATTACAAAAGAGAACCTCCGTGACTGTCTCATTTTGGAGGTTGACGAATCACAAACTGAATTGGTTGCCGGTAATGCCAAGTCGTTAGCTGAAGCGTATGTGAATTCATCACCCTACCCATTGGGCGTATATGACGTAGAGGCCCGAGGCTGGGAAAAACCGAAGTCACCGATGGTTGGCTTCACGATGTACGAATTGGTGGCGGGGGTTGGGTTTATCCTACGCTTGATGATTGATCGGAAATACCAGAGACAGGGGTATGGTACGGCAACAATGATCGATGTAATGAGAAGATTACGTCTTCATCCGGAAGTCGAAATGATAGCCACCAGCCATCGAAAAAAGAACGTTGCCGTCGCTGGTCTGTGCAAGAATCTGGGGTTCAGTGACTGGAAGATAGAATGGGCTAAAGAGATTGAAGACGAGGTCTATCTGGTCCTGGACGGCACGGATAGGTGAGGCTCGAAGGCGGAGCGATCCTGCGGCAAGGTGAGGGGGTGCGGGCGACCTGGTGCTAAGTGCTCGTCATGCTGGCGCAGGCCAGCATCCAGTCTTGTCCGGTCAGGTGGTCGTAAAGGTCATGCCACTCCAGGTTTGTTTCCTCTATCAGTCCCGTAGGTCGGAACCCCCTTGCGGGTTCCGGCTCTCAAACTACTCACCAGAACCCCGCGTCAGGAGCCCTGAGTTCTTGACATGTTGTCGGAACCTCGCCCTTCGACTCCGCTCAGGACGACCCCTTCGGGGCAGGGGTTCCAACCTACGAAACTGGTGGCCATTGGCAGGTCCTTTACCAAGGAATTCGCCGCCGCTTTTTGCGGGGAGGTTGTGGCGTTTGTGGGGGGGCGGAGAAAGGAATCGGCTTCGCCGATATCGAAACCGCAGGGATTTCGACCTACGGTACTTAATAAAAAAGGAGACCGGCCAGGGACCAGTCTCCTTTTGAATCATTCCCGCGTCGCATGTGGCGCAGGCTTCGCATTGTCGCTGTTAGTACGAGCTACGACCGCGGTTGCCACCGCCGCCACGATTGCCACCCTCGGCGCGCGGCTTCGCTTCGTTGACATTCAGCGCGCGTCCGTTCAGGTCCTGACCGTTCAGGCCGGTAATGGCCGCCATCGCCTCGTCTTTTCCCGACATCTCGACAAAAGCAAAACCTCTCGGGTCACCCGTGTATTTGTCTTTGATGATGTTGACGGTCGAGACTTCACCATAGCCCGCGAAGGCTTGGCGTAACTGATCTTCTGTCGTATCAAACGACATGTTTCCGATGTAGATGTTCATTCTACACTCCGTTGTTGCTCATCCCGAAGTAAACTCTGTTCCAATGACGTCATGTACTTCCAGATAAAAAATACTGTGCGCGTGATTGCGCGGTCAATTCGAGATTAAGCTTTAGCGGAGAGATGTGGATTATGACAAAACTACGAAAAAGGTCGAACTCAAATCAATACTTACATCTTAATATATCGGTCCTTTTTCCAAAAACCTACGATTATTGTGGCAAATTGAATCTATTTTGGCGGCGATTCCTGGTCCCTCTAGTCACCCTGAGCGGAATCGAAGGGTGACACTCAACGGCGAAGGGATTGCACCGCAAGCGGATGGGCCACCCGGCCGCAATTACACAACACCTTCTTTCTTCCTGAAGTCGGCAATGATACGCAGGCGATGTCTAATGTAACTGATCTCGATTAAAGTAATGACAGCCGCCACCAGCATGAGCCAGCTTGGCGCGAAATGCCATTCAAGCAATATGTACCAAGGCAGTGCGCCGACCGCCGTAGCCATTACACATGGTCCCTGTATGCGGAGACAGCTAACATATGCCGCAAGCGAGAAGAGCCAACATGGTATCTTAATCCACCACGAGTCAAAGGCCAGTGCCAGCGCCAGCGGTACGATTATCATCGCAGCGATGATGGCGAGATTCCACCAACGGAGATAGATCTCAGCTGTCCCTTCCAGCTCAGATGCCTTAGGCCATTTCAACATCAGCGCGATCACTCTCCGGGCAAATACAGAGGATTCAATTTGTAGACGTGTACTGCCAAAGCCGTTTGAGCCGAGTCGATCGCTGTCAGGTGAAGATAGTAGTTGATCTCACCTACGGCGAACTCAAATCTGCCCTTGCCGACCATCAGATGTAGGTCTTGCAATGGTATCGTCGTTCGAGGTGACGGCTCAATGAACTTATAGGGTATGCCGCTGATCTCATTTCCGTACGTACCTTCGACCAACCGCTCAGACCGGTGAAGAAACCTAAAGCTGAATTTCACCAAACCGCCGTACATGCGAAGGGGGTTATTCGCCGCCTCTACTCCGTAGCCATTTGCATTAAAGTAAACTGTATCAACTCTCCACAATTGCGGCTCGCGTAGCTCATTCGCTAATTCCAGTGTTTTGTCGAACACTGAACTGGCTTCGGCAAACGCAAGTTCAAGGACTTCCACCTGTACGCGGTACGACTCTATCTGAGCCTCGTAATGACTCCTAGCCCAGTACCAAATCCCGGTGGCAATAGTCAAGAGTACAGCGAATGTGGCTGCCGGTCCCACGACTAAGCGGATGAGGTTCCGAGTCATGTTCCAAGTTTCGAAGTAGCGCATACTCCCCCCCTCCCCCCTATATAATCCTAAAATAATCTACCAGTGTACACCGGCGGGGGCGGGTGAAGGTGGAGGCTTTGGTGATGCCTTCGCCGGTCGTGCCGGCGATCGACATCGATGTGAAGCCCTCTCCCCCATAGCCAAGCCCGGCCATGTTCGGGCCGTTCTTGACAAAGATGTTGGCGCGGCAAAGTTGCGCCATGTTGGAGAGGTTCACGATTGAAGTAGAGTGCATAACAAAGGTGTGTTTGAACTGATGCTCGACAATGACCGCCTTCTCCATCGCCTCCTCGACAGTCTTGCAACGCACCATCGGAATGACCGGCATCAACTGCTCAGCCATCACCAGCGGGTGGTCCCAGGGCGCTTCGAAAAAGATCAGCCTGGTGGCAGGGGGCGGTCGCACATCGATCTGCTTGAGGATTTCCTCGGGCGACTTGCCGACGAAGTTGCGGTTGATGGCGACATGACGGTAGCCCTGACCGGCGGGGTCGCTCTCGACCAGAATCTTGGTCAGCTTGTCGATGGCGATGCCCTCAAGCTCGAAAGCGCCGTTGGCGATCATTTCGCGCTTGAGTCGGTGGGCGACTTTGTCGACGACGAAGATCTCTTTTTCGTCGGAGCACAGGACGTTGTTGTCGAACGATGCCCCGGTGACAATGTCCTTTCCTGCCTTCGGCAAGAGAGCTGTGTCATCGACAATCACCGGCGGGTTGCCGGGACCGGCACAGATAGCGCGTTTGCCGGAGCGCATGGCGGCTTTCACCACCGCGCCGCCACCGGTCACGAGGACCAGATCGATATGTTTGTGACTCCACAGCGCCTGGGCGGATTCAATAGTCGGCTGCGAGATGCATGTGACCAGGTTCGGCGGCCCGCCCGCTTCGACAATAGCGTCATGAACGAGCTTGGCCATCTCGCCGGAGACATTCTTGGCCGACGGGTGTGAGTTGAAGACAACAGAGTTGCCGGCTGAGATGATCGAGATAGCGTTGTTGAGCACGGTCGCGACCGGATTGGTCGAGGGTGTGATCGCCCCCACCACCCCCCAGGGGGCGGGTTCGACCAGGGTCAGGCCGTTGTCGCCGGAGAAGGCTTCCGGTTTGAGATCTTCGGGGCCGGGCGTTTTGCGGGCGCACAAGATTATTTTATCTTTTTTGTCGGGCATTTTGCCCAACCCGGTCTCGGTGACGGCCATCTGCCCAAGGCGCTCAGCATGCTCCAAAGCGTGGCGGCGGATGTTTTCAACAATGTGACCGCGCTTTTCTAATGAGATGTCGAGGAACTTCCGCTGAGCCATCCGGGCGGCCTCGACGGCCTGGTCAAGATCGGAGAAAAGACACATGCCGTCAATGACAGTCCCGGTGGTTTTCGGTGTCAAGGGGGATGCGGGTTCCGATGGTGGAGGTGCGACAGTGCTTGACGCTGTCACAACAGTTGAGTTTTTATGGCCGTTGAGTTCTTTGAGAACCAGCCGGACAATATTGTCAACGGCTGGATTTTGATCGGAATCAGCCATGCTTCATACGTAAACGGGAGCTTTAAGTAAGCTCCCGAAGTCGTTTACGATCATTCGTCTGGTAGTTTCGTGTCGAATATCTCATGTACATTATCGTGCGGCCGCGGGATGACATGGACGCTGATCAACTCCCCAACCTTCTGCGCTGCTGCAGCGCCGGCATCGGTGGCTGCTTTGCACGCTGCGACGTCGCCGCGCACGATAGCGGTACAGAGGCCGCCGCCGACTTTCACATATGATACCAGAGTCACTTTGGCCGCCTTCACCATGGCATCCGACGCTTCGATCAAGGGCACCAATCCCCTGGTCTCTATCATTCCTAAAGCTTCCATGAACACTCCTATCTTATGCCATTTGGGCTAAACTTCCATTTTACAATAAACGATAGTACAGGCGTCTGCCTGTGTTGTCAAATTAAAAAACGGTCTTTCGCTTCTGCAAGATCATCAGGATCGGCAGTCCGATCAGGTAACAGGCAATCAACTGACCCACGCCGATCATCTGCACCGAGAACCAGTAACTGAACCCCAGCAACGGCGCCAGGTAAAGTGAGACACCGAAGGCGTTCAGAAGCACCGGCGGCAGGGGGGCGATAAGTAAGCTGGGATTGCCGCCCGTCAGTCGCATCCGGGTGAGCATCATGGTAACCACCGGGGTGGCGAGCAGCACAATACCCCCGCAGAGGAAAACGTGCGTATCGGTTGTCGTTCTCAGTAGGAAAGTAGCTACCAGGGCACCGACCACGGCCAGGATGCGGGACAGCCGTTCAAACAGGCGGGGTCGGGGGCACTCAAAGAAGGCTCGTTCGGCAAGGACGGCCAGGACCAAAGCGGCCAGTGATACCGCCAGACCGAGCCACCGGGTTGGGTTCATGACGAATCCGCACAGCAAGTAAACGGCGCCGGACCACATGAGAACAATCGGTACCGACGACAGAATCATGGACCAACGTCGACCCGACATGTGATAAACACCGCGTGTAAAGAGAGCCGCGGCCAACGTGATCAGGGGTCCAAAGACGATGTCCAGCCAGCCCATCCCCCCGATAATGTTGGCCAGCAAGCATCCAATGTACAAACCGGGAATGGCGGCACGGGTCAGAAACGGCAGCACTGTCAACGCCTCGGCGATGCGGACCTGGTAAACGCCGAACGATATCGGCATGAAAACCAGACTCAACACCGTATAGAGCGAAGCGATCAATCCGGCCGAGGCCAGTTCTCTGACGGTGAAACGTCTCATGACAGGAATTAAGCCCTATGGCCGTTTTGGGGTCAACGTTTTTCTTGAGGTGCTATATATACCCTATTCGGGTCATGGGATTGATGAAGAACCGTTTCACCGTGCTTGGAACCTACCGGATTTGTCATGCCCGCGCAGGCGGGGTGGCAAGCCACTTTCTCTCGCTTCGCGCTTGGCCCACCCTTCGACTCCGCTCAGGGTGACGTTGGGGGGAAACGCTCAGGGTGACGTTGGGAGAAATGCTCAGATGGATTGGCAGGATCGCAGGGATCCTGCCCTACAAGGAATGAGTTGTGATTACGGGCCATAGGTGCTTTTCAGGTAGGCTCCGATCACCGCGAGATCCTCACGCAGGTCGGGCGGTTTAAGTACCTCAGCTTCGGAACCGAAGCCGAGAATCCATCGCTCGATCTCCTCCGTCCCTCGGCAGGTCACGGTGTAGAGTATGCTGCCGTCGTCGGTCTGCTCGACCAGTTCGTCGGTGTGGTGATTGCTTGAGGCGACTACGCGCGCTGCAGCCCCGGTGAACCGAACCACTATCTTGACCGGCTCGCCGCTATAGACCCGCCAACTGCCCTGGAAGTAGCTCTCGGCCTCAATACCGTCTTTCTTGACAAAGCTCTCGCCGGTGAGTTTGACGTCGACAACACGATCAAAGCGAAAGGTTCGGAATTCGTCGCGCAGCCGACAGAGGGCGACGAAGTAGAAAGCGCTCCCTCTGAAAATAATGAAGTAAGGCTCCACGACCCGCTGAGTAGGGCCGGACCTGATGGAGTCATAGCTCAGTTCCAGGCAGCGGCAGTTGGTGGCGGCGTCTTCGATGACGCTGTAAAACTGCTCGGCGCGCTCCTGCTCCTGAGTCATGGCGATGTCGATATGGGTTGTGGGCGGTGTGAATCGAGTTTGTTTGCGGACGGCATCAGAGAGACGTGCCTCGACCTTGGCAGTGATTCGCTTCATCAGCAGGGAGTACTTCCCGGTTGCTTTGAGGGGTGAGGATTGCAGCGCCGTCTTTAGACAAAGGTATTCATCGTAATCGAAGTTCAGCGGCGGGAGAAAGCTGTCGGAAGCGAGTTTGTAACCGTTATCATAGTAGATGGGAATGTTGGCCTCGGAAAGAGCGACAATGTCCCGATAGATCGATCGCTCAGTGACACCGCACTCATCGGCCAGTCGTTCGGCGTTGAGGTTCCTGCGTGCTCGCAGCAGATTCAAGATGTACAGCAGACGGTCGTATTTCGCCATCCCCATATCTGTTCCTCCAAATACTGACACAATATACGATATCGACTTTCATTAATCAATATGGGGATTTCCGAGGACTTTCCCCAGAACATCTGGGGGTGAACAGCGACATTTGGTATTTGTGGTCGGCGTACGTCCCCGTGCGCCGACCACTTTTCGGGGTGAACGCGGTAGACGAGGACGTCCACCGCGCACTAGTGCCCCATCTTTGCCGCGGTTCCGCGTAGGGGTCGGCCTTGCGTCATCCCAGTGAACGCCACTTGTGGCCGGCGGAGACAAGCCCCGCCGTTACGCGACAAGAATCGCGCCTTTGGGAACAGCCTCCAAGGCTTGGGGACTACACACATTATTCATGCTCCTTAATATTGGTGAAGCCAGTATCCAGTCTTCGAATCCGGATCTGGATGCCGGATCAAGTCCGGCATGACAAGTCGTGCCACTTCCTGAAAACACCAACCCCATGATTCAACACACATTAACAGAAACCTTCAACCATTTATGGGGAAGGTTCTGGGGGATTTCCCCATTCATGTGGAGGCGGCAAACCTGACTGATTCAATTTACGGGCCGCCAAGCCGTTCAGCTAGCTCCTACTGAAACATGCAGTTAGCACCGTCCGGTGGACAGGCACCGTACTTGCATTATTGGGCATGGAACGAAGCTGGAACTCTAAATCACAAGGGGATAATATGACCCGTAAGAGAAATGCAAGGCGAACCGAAATGGAAACGCCGTGGACGGATCGTTTCATGTTCAAGTTCGGTTCCAAGATGCTTCTGGGGATTACGGTTATCGCCGTGTTTCTGACGATTGCTCAGTGCACGATCGAAAAGCCGGAGTCTCCGGAATGGACGACGCGCCTGGTCGTGCCGGTCGTCAATCGCACCTATGACATGGAAGAACTGGTCAACAAGATCGACCAGGAGGGAGTTGGGATCGACCAAGAGGGAAATATCACCTTCAGCATCAGCGAGGCTCTCGACACGGTGCGTTTGGATGCTGATGTCCTTGCTACCGACGATCTGACATATGGGGTTACGGAAGTCCTCGGGGTGGTGTCGATAGATCCGCCGACGATTGATCCCGTGACTGTGTCCTTGAGCGCCATCACCGGGTTGGCCACCGGATTGCCGGGCGATTCAGCCAATGTGAACAGTATGGGTTTTGACGTCTACAACACGCTGGACCAGATCGAAGAGTTCTCCCAGGCGACCGTCGCCTCCGGTGACGTCATCGCCATCGTCGACAACAACCTGGGGGTCGACCTCGATACTGTTATTCTTGAAATCTACGATATCACCAACGCCGTGACCGTTGCGACCGACACGTTTCCGGCCGCGATCGCAGCCGGTCAAGTCGATTCGCTGGTGATTTCACTGGCAGGTGAGACGTTGTCGAATGCGCTGCGTGTTAACGTTCACGGTCACACACCGGGCGGGACAATCACCTCATACTCGACAAGGTATCTCAGCACCGAGTTGGTTTTCCCGAGCGGCCTGACCGTATCATCAGCAGTGGCGCAGATTCCAGCCATGGACCTGGCTTTTTCCGAGCAGATCGAGTTGGGTGAAACTGAGAGGATTGACACAGCGACGCTCTCCACGGGACAACTCACGCTGACGATCTCCAACGCAACCAATCTTAGCGCCAGCCTTAGCGTGTCTATTCCCGACCTGGTGACACAGGGTTCACCCCTGTCGATCGACACCACGGTGCCGCCTCAGGGGCAGGTGCAGATTGTACGCAATCTTGCCGGCAGCCAATTGGTGCCGGGGGGCAGCAGTCTTCCGCAGTTGGTGGATATCAACGTCACGGTCGACATTCCAGGTTCTGGTTTGCAACAGGTAGCTGTTGATCAGGCTGACAGTTTCTACGTTCAGGCGGAGTTGACATCGCTGACCTTCGGCAGCGTCATCGGAGTGTTCTCCTCAACCGAGGCGACTTTCGACGCCGAATCATTCGATATCGATATCCCCACCGGATTCGATTCGCTGGAACTGGTGTCGGCGGTGCTGACTTTAGACATTGAGAACGGTACCGGTCTGCCCGGCTATCTTGATATCCAGTTGGTTGGAGACAACGGCAAGAGCCTGGCTCTCACCGGCGACATCGAGGCCGGCTCGAGTTCTCAGCCGGTAACCACGACCATCACCAACAGCGACATCGCCGATTTCATCTCTCCCCTGCCCTCACATGTCGAGGCCGGCGGAACGGTCACCTTTGGTGATGGTGTGACGCAGGCAACAGTCACCGTAGACGATTTCGTGTTCACGCGCGTCGGCATCGTGGCCCCGATGGAGATGATCATCCACGAGTCACTGATCGAGACCGACATCCAACGTGAGGAGATCGACCAGGAAGATATCGATGCCGTTACCGAGCACGTGGTTGAGGCCGGTTTCGTCTACAACATAGTAAACCACCTGCCACTCGGCGCCAGTGTCGAGATATTCTTCGGGCCTGACTCGGCCACTTTGTACACCAACCCAGGGCTCACCATCGGTCCCTTGTCCATAGACGCTGCTCCCGTATCGGGCGCCGGGCTGGTGATCGACACGGCTTCTACCGGCTATCAGGAAATCATGTTGTCCAATGCTGACATCCAGATTCTCAAGAATGACACTCTGTACATCGGACAGGAGTTGATCCTGCAGGGTACGGACGGCCAGTCCGTTCGGCTGATACAGAGTGACTACATAACAGTAACAGGCCGCTTTGAAGTGGAATACCGCTTCGACGGCGAGTTTTAAGGAGGCGGCCATGAGAACGCATCTTGATCTGAATACAGATTCGCGCCGCAGTGCTCTTCACCGGACTGCCCGCATAGCCTGCGTAGGACTGTTAGCACTTCTGTTAACCGGTAATGCGTTGGCCGCCGGTCAGTCATCGGCACGAAGTATGGCCATGGGTGGCGCTTACCTGTCGCTGGCTTCGGGCGTCGATGCCGCCCGGTACAATCCTGCCAACCTCGGCTTGTCGAGATACCATCAGACCGGTCTGGAAGTCATCGGATTCGGCGTCAACATCAGCAACAACTCCATCTCACTGGGCGACTACAACCGCTACACCGGCGCTGTCCTGACTGACGCCGACAAACGCGAACTACTCGACAAGATACCTTCGGACGGATTGAACCTGATAGCCGACGTTGAGGCCTCGGCCCTCTCGGTGTCGAGGGGACCATTGGTGTTGAGTGTTACCGCTATCGGTGTGGCGGACGTCAACCTCAGCAAAGACATCGTGGAGTTGCTTTTCAACGGCAATACTTTCGGCCAGGAGATCGAGTTGACCGGGTCATACTCGGACGCTGTGGCTTACCTGCAGACCGGCCTGTCCTATGGTCGACAAGTAGCCAATATCGGTCAGCGTCGACTGGCCGTAGGCGCCACCGTCAAGTATCTCCGTGGCTTCGCTGTTGAGGAGATCAGCGAACTGGAGGGTAGCGTGAATACCCTGGAAACCGGATTCTCCGGCGCTGGTCGGATGGTGGCTCGTACTGCCACCGGTGGTTCCGGTTTTGCGCTTGACCTCGGCGGCACTTTGGAGTTCAGCCGCGACTACACGGTCGGTCTGTGTATCAAAAACTTCCTCAGCAATATCTCCTGGAGCAACAATACCGAAGAGCACGGTTACCTGTTCTCATTCGATACCATGACCGTTGACAACATGGGAGACGATTACGTGGTTTCGGAAGATTACACCGAAGATATCGCAGGATTCTCCACTAAGCTTCCGGCCACGATGACCATCGGCGTGGCCAATGTTACCGGTGAGTTGCTTTGGGCCGTTGATTGGCAGCAGGGCTTCCGTACCGGGGCCGGATCATCCACCAAGCCGCGCCTGGCGGCGGGGCTGGAGTGGAACAAACTCGGCTTCTTACCGCTCAGGACAGGCTTCGCCACCGGCGGCAATAAGGGGTCCACGTTCTCTTTCGGTTCCGGATTACGTTTGGCAGGGTTCCGACTCGACGTCGCAGCACAAACCGGTTCATCGCTCTCACCCTATTCCACTCGAGGCCTGAACTTCGCCCTGGCCACAGGACTTGTTTTCTGATTGACTAAGACCTCTCCCACCTGAGAGTTCCGCCGGGTCCTGATCTCAACAAAGCTGGGATTGAGACCCGGCGTTTTTATTGGGAGTCTCCACAACCGAAATGCACGCGATGAGGTCGGCTCACAAGTTACGTCATCGCGAGACCACGCGGCCACGAGTGGCTTTCAAGTGCGTGGTCGTGGCGATCTCAATTCGTTGGCAGGCTTAGCGCAAGAGATTGCCGCGCTCCCCGCGACACGAGTGTCTTCGGTCGCTCGCAATGACCGAGATGTTACATCTTTAGCAACCTGCCAGTTGTCCAGGCCATGATGGGATGGATTCCACAGTATAGTCGATTTCCCCCTGTTTCACGCCGGACCGCTATAGGTGAAACGGTTGCAGGCCGCCATCAGAGACCTGCTAACCAACGGCCCATCAGGGACATACAGTCAATCACCCACGGCGGCACCATCCTTGCCAAAGGAATCAGTGGAACATGTGCGCTGATTCGCAACCGGAGGAATGATGATGCAAACCACGATCCAAAAGATACTCTTAGACCGCCTGGTACCGACGTCAATGGTCCTGCTTCTGATCATGACCCGTGCTGTATCAGGGGCGCCACCCCACCCTGATCTGATCTTGCGCGCCGCTGCCGGGAACACCAGGCTCCCCTACTACCTGACTCACTACGAGGAACTGAAAGCCAAAGGTGTTAACAGTCCCGCCATCAGGCACCGGCCGGCGGCCAAGAGTACCCATAGCGGTCATGCGATGGCGCCTCGGATTGTCGGGCAGTTCCGTGCCCTGGCTATATTGGTTGACTTTGAGGATAATCAGGCGGCAGTCGATGGCGAATTCTTTGACAGTCTCATATTCGGAGCTGTCGGGAGAACGGTCAGCGAGTATTATCGTGAAGTCTCGTACGATAAAGTGCAGTTGATCTCGGTCGACCTGCCCTCGGAAATGGGCTGGCAGCGGGCGCCAATGACCTATGAATATTACGTCGATGATCGCAACGGCACCGGCACCTATCCACAGAACACGCAGAAGCTGGTTGAGGATCTCATAGATATGGTTGATCCGCTGGTGGATTTCAGCGACTACGACAACGATGGCGATGGTGAAGTCGATGGACTGATGATTATTCATGCCGGGCGCGGCGCCGAGTACGGTGGCGGCAGCGATGTCATCTGGTCGCACAAATGGAGTATCAGTCCCCGCTATTATGACGGCGTGTATCTCTCATCATACACCATTCAGCCGGAGTTCCTGAGTTCACCGGGCGACCAGACGATCGGAGTGATCGCGCACGAACTCGGACATGTCTTTGGGCTCCCGGATTTGTACGACACCGATTACTCGTCCAACGGTGTCGGCAAGTGGGGTTTGATGTCTTTTGGGAGTTGGCTTGGCCCGCAGAATCGCGGCGAATCGCCGGCCCATCTGTGCGCCTGGAGCAAGATGGAACTCGGTTGGCTGACACCTGTCGAGGTCACTGAAGATGCCGTTTCGCAGACGATTGAGAACGTCGAGCAAAACAACACGGCCTTCAAGCTGTGGACCTCCGGCGAGCCCGGCAACGAGTACTTCCTGGTAGTGAACAGACAACGGATCGGGTTTGATTCATACCTGCCGAATGCAGGCTTATTGATCTGGCACATCGATGAAGGTCAGAACAGTAATTCCAGTGAGTGGTACCCCGGTCTGGCGACGTCGTCTCACTACCTGGTGGCCTTGGAGCAAGCCGACGGCTTGTACGAATTGGAACGGAAGAACGATCATGGCGACGCCGGCGATCCATTCCCCGGGACCTTTAGTAAGACCTCGTTTAGCAACGCAACCATCCCGAGCACGAACGCCTATTCCGGAGCCGAGTCGCCGATCAGTGTGGAGAACATCAGTGTCATCGATGGTGTCGCATACGCTGATCTCATCGTAGGGTACTCGAATGACGATTCCCCTGGTGACGACGATAATGAGCTACTGCCGGTGCGAGCAACCCTGGCCCAGAACTACCCGAACCCGTTCAATCCGACCACCACCATAAGTTTCTCGACTGCTGTCGCGGCCCACGCGGTAGTAGAAGTTTACAACAGCCTGGGCCAAAGAGTGGCTAGGGTTCTTGATTGCAAAGTGCCGGCCGGCGAGACGTCGGTAGAATTTGACGGCACGACCGATAGCGGTCGACAATTAGCCTCAGGCGTTTATTACTATCGAATCGAGATTGGTGATTTCGAGGAATCGAAGAAAATGGTTCTGGTACGCTGAAAATTAGACAAAACTATACACAGACTCCTCCTCCGCGCATAGCCCAAAAGAAAAACCTCGGCCCTTTGGCCGAGGTTTTTCGCAGACTAATCAGACAAGCCAAGTTCCGGACGCTTGACTCCAAAGCGATGCTGATCTTCGCGCTGTGCTTTCTTGTACCGAGTGTGGCAGCTTTTACATCGCCTCGGATCATCTGTATACCCGCGTTCGGCGAAGTACTCCTGCGCAGCAGAAGTAAAAGCGAATTCCTCGTGGCACTCGCAACAGATCAGAATTTTGTCTTCGAATCCAGTCACTATCATTCCCCCTCTCTTGTCGCGCCGACCAACTTCCTTGTTGCTCGTACCACACGACAATCGAAGTATGGCATCTAAATACCGTACATCTAAACATCGGTCAAGAAAAAAACAAAAGTTTCTCAGATGAAGTTGACTATTGCTGATACTGATCAGTACGGATTGCAGGGCGGTGGACTGCCGCCGTTAAACATATAGTCGACCAATCCCACCAGGTCGGAGATGTCGATCCCCCCGTCACAGAGGAAATCACCGGCCGCCAACATAGGGACCGGCGGGGGACCATCGATGAAAGCGTAGTCTACAAAGTACACGAGATCAGAGATATCAATACCACCACTGAAGTCGAGATCACCGGCTTGCAGGACAATCGTCGAGATGATTGATTGCGTATCCACAACTGATGGATCACCCCACGATTCAACTGAGAAAAACAGGGTGGCGGTATCCCCCAGCGGCGTGCCCTGCGGTGGGTGCACGTCAATAATGAAGACGGTATCCAACCCCGGCGCCATAGCTTTGTCAATCGTGTCAAGGGGAAGCCAGCCTTGTTCGTCCCAGACAATAACGCTGACCACGTCACTCAGCGGCGCCAGGTTCTGCACCCGGTAGTTGTACCCTCGAACGCCACCCGAATAGATGACACTGTCGGTGGCTAATAGTTGCGAGGACAATTGGTACGGCGGCTGGACCTCCGCCTGGTAGGTGTAGGCCACACTGCTCGAATGCTCCATGATATTGGCGCCGGCCACAGCTACACGATAGTAACTCTCGAACTGCGGAATCTCGATGCTGCCCTGAAAATTGCCGGGACTGAGCACGATCTGCTCAAACTCATGTTCATTCTCAGCCGTAGATTTGATTAGCCAGGCCGACCAGTCACGTGCGTCGGAACCATTGAAGTTGATAACCAGCGTACCGGTATCAGCCCCTGGAAAAAACTGGATGTAGCTGCATCCATAGCCGGCCGGATTACTGGGAGAATTCTGAAACGGCACCGGATAACTTGAATGACTTATGCCAACTGCTACCAGCGGATAGTTTGCACCCTCCTCATGGTGCGATCCATCGTCGCGGACCGAGGTGCAAAAGTTCCATACCGTGAATTCGGCAAAGGCTGAGTCCGTGGTCCAAGCGTAGCGACTGTACAGACTATCCGTAAGCGCCTCAAACGGGGTCGGTGCGTAGATTGCCCCCTCCCAGGCAGCACGCATCAGCGAGGTGTCGAACTTCTGGGCCAGGTACAACTCCCAGATGAAACAGGAATAGTAATGGTAGGAGTGTTCCATCAGCGATTTCTGGGGGAAGGGAAAGAACGCGTCGAGGTAGTTGTAACAATCGTTGGATGTATCGAATACCATCTCCTCCATAAAGACGGCGTCGAGTTCCATGTACCAGTTGTCTTCTCCTGCGTCATAGGCAAATTGGACTATATGATGGTACTCGTGGGCGGCGGTCACTTTGGCCGCGCCCCATTGCGAGCCCTCGGGGTCCTGGTTTGGTTCGAAACCGAGGAAATCGTTGTTCAGCACAATATAGCCGTAGTAATCGTTCCACGGCGCCGGCCCCATCCCTTCCGGCATCGCATATCCGTAGGCCGACATATCCTGAAAATATACATCGAACTTCTCATCACCGCCCAGAATCCCATCGCTAACCGGCAGCAGATAACCCAGATCTAGATGCCGTGCGTGGGTCGTGTCGCAGTAGGCAGCGCACTTTTCAATGAAATCAGGCAGTCCGTTCGAGTCGGCATCGTCCGACGGCACGCCATTAGAGTCCGGTGAAATGTTGTAGTGCAGCTTGATGAAACCACCCGGCGTGTCGTAGGTATAGTCGGTGTCGAATCGTCCCAGCGCTGCCTGAAAGGCCTGCTGAGTTGAGGCTGACAGGAGTTGCCACTCGGCCATAATGTCTCTCAACACGGGAGTGACGCACCGAGTGGCGCCACCGATCGGCGCCAGACTGAGCTGGCGGTAAGATGCGGGCAACTCCCCCGGCGCCTTGATTGCCAGGATGACAAGAAGAACGCGGTCGTCCGGGGTAAGATTACCGGTACGGTAGTCTTCCTCAATGGCGGCGATCGGATCAAAGCTCGCCACCGCGTGGTGCTCATCGGCGGCAGCGGTCGACATCAAATGGATGCCGGAGAACAATATGATCCACGCCCAACGTGTCATTGCGCTGTAGTTAGCAGTCTCCATTTCCTTTTGTTCCTATCGGCCTGCTGCTGCACATCTGAATCTCCCCTCGCACGGCTATCAATTCAGTCGTGTCTTGAATGCAGACACCAACATTGAAGTACCAACTAATCCTGAGATCGTCCAATGTCAACTGGTCGACACGTCAGTCTTATAATATGGATGCCGAGCGGAGTCTTGACCTTCTGTCCTTACGGCACCTCCAACCTCAATGTATTGAAATTCAAGGACTTGTCAAGGCTAAAGCGTTGCGAGCGGCTCTGAAGTACTGTCCTGAAGAGACCGAGAGTTGCCATCCGTTGTGTTCCGAGTAGGCGATGTCGCAGCGAAAAAGCGAACTGCGCGAGGATCGTTCAAAAGACACTCTCAAACCGACACCGACACTGGCGTAGAAATCACGCCAGGTAAGGCTCTCCCCCGCCTCATAGGTGCGACCCAGATCCACGAAAGCAACGCCGCCAAACAGCACACTGAGCAGTTCGATATCCGGGAAGAATCGACCCTCTGCATTCATAACAACCCGACGATCGCCGGTACGAAAATAGCGGCTGAAACCTCTCAGACCACTGTCACCGCCCAGGATGAGATCATCGGTCTGAGCGACCCGCCAATCGGCAAGGTAGCTTATTCTTAGGGCCACTGTCAGGTAATCGAGGGTCGGGTTATAGTAGTGAGCGGTCAAGCGGAACAGTCGACGCAGTGTTTCACCTCGGTGAAACCAGATTCGCCCCGATCCAGTTACCGTGAGAAGACCTCTCTTGAGAGACGAACTCTGGGCCAGAAAGAGGCCAAGGGCGTCATGGACCACGGAGTCCCGATTCATGGCGTGGGCCAGGTTGACGGATGCTGCCGATCCAAGCGTGAAGTCCTCGGTGTAACCAAATCCATCGATACGTCGAAGTTCTACGAAGTCCAGGCTGGCGACGCCCACCGACAGACGCACCTCGTGATAGAGTGAATCAATGGGGAAACTACGGTTAGCCAGTTCGATGTGGTCCGGATCGTCGGAAAGGTAAGTCGTGTCATCAGTCGTCTCGCGACGGTACTTGTATTGGAGTTTGATCAGTGTTTTCTGTCGATAGGAGCCATGGCGAAAAGCGCCACCCAGGTTTATTTGTTCACCTGAATAATCAGATTGTGCCACCAGGAGACTGTCCCGGTGAACATCGCGGCGACCACCGATGTCTTTGAGGGATACATCTATACCAACCTTCTGCGAAAGATTGTAGAAGGGGTGAGAGAGGGCAACCCGAGTGAAACGGAGACGCTGGTCATCCGAGTAATCAAATCTGAATCTGATCGGCCGACCGAACAGTCGGTTGTCGGCGAAAGCGACACGGACATGGTCGGTTTCCGATGCTTCCACGAAGTAAGTGGCGCTAACCATCTGGTTCAAGCCCAGGAAATTCCGTTCGGTGGCTCCTAACCAGTAGTTGATTTCGTTGGACTCGCGCCGGAAGCTGGCGCCCCCGGAAAGACTCCACTGGTCGATGGTGACCACCCTGACCAGTAAATGACCGTTCGGCAGAGTGTCGGTTTGGATCCAGGCGTCGTAAATCGGCAGACGTTGTCGAAGATTGCGCGCTGTCTCATCGGCCAGGTCCTGTGAAAACGGAACACCGACTTCAAGGAGCACCTCGCGTGCTACGATCTGTCGACGCGTCTTGTAGTGAAATCGGTTGGCCAGTCGGAAGATGAAGTTGTCATACCGGGGATCGGTGGTATCATAGATGTTGCGATTATCGATCAGGATACTGTCTACCACCGGCCCGATATCGCCCGGCGGCGTGTTAGGTTCAGCCATTTGAGCGATGGCTGGTCCTACCGACACCACGATCATCGCGGCTGTTAAGCCGGCCAACAGGACTGACGCCAGGGATGTCGATCGAATCCGTTGCAACATCCCGTCAATAAACACCGTTACCGCCTCCAATCAACAAGAGAGTCAACTTGGTTGAAAACAGACTGGTTCCGCACCTTTAGAGAAAACCATCCTCATCCGATAATCTAATGAATACAACTTTTTGATAATCTGACAGGTACCGGTGAAGAAGAAAATCGGCGATCTCCTCGTTGGGAGAGGTTTCATTACCCAGCAACAACTGGAAGAAGGTCTTAGAGAGCAGGCCATCTCGGGACGTCGCCTGGGAGAGGTGCTGGTAGAAAAAGAGTACATCTCCGAAGACCAGTTGTTGGAGACGATCTCGGATCGACTCGGCGTGCCACGGATTTCGCTTGACCAGATGGTGCTTGATCCCCAGGTCGTGCAAAAGGTCTCAGTGGAACTGGCGCGACGTTACACTCTGATTCCGATTTTTGAGATCGGCAACACTCTCACTCTCGCCATGGCCGATCCACTCAACATCATCGCCATCGATGAGATCAAGTACCTTACCGGCGCCAACATTAAACGAGCCGTAGCGTTGTCGTCGGAAATACGAACGGCCATCGACGAACACTATTCGGTCGCCGATTCGCTGATCCACATTATCGGCGCTTCCACTGAGACCGAGGCCGGCGCTATCGAAGCGACCGATATCGAGTCCGATGCATCGGAAACGCCGGTGGTGAAGTTGGTTAATCTGATTCTGACCAAAGCGGTCAAAGATAGGGCCACCGACATTCACATAGAGCCGGAAGAATCCCGGCTGCGCGTGCGCTACCGTATCGATGGCGTGATGCGCGAGGAGGCCACGCCGCCCAAGTCGATGCAATCGGAGTTGATCTCGCGTATAAAAATCGCTTCCAACCTTGATGTTTCCGAGAAGAGGCTGCCGCAGGACGGTCGCTTCATGACCAGCGTCGACGGAAACACCATTGACTTGCGTGTCTCCACGCTGCCAACGATCCACGGCGAGAAGATCGTTATCAGACTTCTGGATCGACGCAATCTACTCCACAGTTTTGAACAACTCGGTTTCACGCCCGATGTTGAGCGACGATGGAAAGATGTGGTGGCTCAACCGGAGGGTCTGGTCCTGATTACCGGTCCGACCTCCAGCGGGAAGACCTCGACACTCTATACCACTCTCCAGGAAGTGAATACGGTCGAGAAGAACATCATCACGGTCGAAGACCCGGTGGAGTATTCGCTGCCGATGATCATACAAATCCAGATCAACGAAAAAGCCGGCCTTACCTTTCCGTCCACGCTTCGCGCCATGTTACGGCAGAACCCGGACATAATCATGATCGGCGAAGTTCGCGACGGCGAAACGGCGCGCATGGCGGTTCGCTCCGCCCTCACGGGTCATCTTGTTTTTTCGACCGTCCACACCAACGATGCGCCGTCGGCGATCTCCCGCCTCGCCGACATGGGCATAGAAAAATACCTGTTGGCGTCAGCGCTCAAAGGTGTGCTGGCTCAGCGTCTGGTGCGGCTTAACTGCCCTGAGTGCACAGTGGATTATCATCCCTCGGATACCTTACTGGCTCGCGCTGGTCTGACGGAACAGGCTGAGGCTATCGCTTTCAAACGCGGCGAGGGCTGTCCCCAGTGCAAGAACACCGGCCAGAAAGGCCTCACCGGAATCTATGAGTATGTCGAAATCACTCCGCGTATCTCCGAGATGATCATGGACGACGCTTCGCTTAATCAGATCAAAGAGGAAGCACGTCGGAACGGTTATTTGGCCCTTTTTGAAACGGGCCTGGAAAAGGTCACGGCCGGCAGGATCTGTCTGGAAGAATTGATCAAACAAACATCGAACATCGAAGACTGGCACGAGGTGACTGAACCAAGCCGGGTGACAACAGTACATGCCGACACAGTATAAGTTTCAGGCTGTTTCCGATGACGGCCACACAGAGGACGGCGTCCTCACCGCCGACAGTACCCAGCAGGTCCTGAACCACCTGGCCGAACAGCATTTGATTCCAATTTCAGTTAAGGCGGTCAAAGCTACCGCGCCGTTTTCATTCTGGGGCTTCTTCGGTGGCGTTCCGTATGAAGACCTTATAATGTTCACCAACAACCTCTGCACGTTATACAAAGCCGGCATCCCATTACTGAAAGCATTGTCCATCATCAAGGTAGGGGCCCCCGGAAGTCGGTTCAACTACGCCATCTCACAAATCCGGCTCAGCCTGCAATCGGGCCGGCAGCTATCGGTCGCCATGTCCGAGTTCGATGACCTTTTCCCCCGGTTCTATATTGCCAGTGTTGCCGCCGGCGAGGAATCCGGTAAGCTTGACGAAATCCTCGAAGAACTGGCTGGAATGCTTGAGCGTGAATTGGAATTGACACGCCAGATAAAATCCGGAATCCGCTATCCGACGATGGTGGTGCTGGCCCTGATCGTGGCTTTCATTATCATGATGGTCTACGTGGTGCCGAAGTTCGTCGAATTCTTTAGCGCTTTCAACGCCGAACTGCCGATCACCACCCGGATGCTGATTGCTACGAGCGATTTCCTCGCGGAGTACTGGCCGGTTCTGGTGGGCTTGGTTATCGTTGGAGTTTTCACCTTCCGTAAGCTATCCAAGCATGAGAAATCCCGCTATGCCATCGACGGCGCTCTTTTGAAGCTGCCGATAATCGGTGGTTTGATTATCAAGGGTAACGTAGCTCGATTCAGTCTAATGTTTCGCATCCTGATTCAGTCCGGCCTGCCAATCGTCAAGTCCCTGGACATTCTGACCGGTTCCGTGAAGAACAGCGTTATCGCTCATGAGATCGTTCGACTCAAGATTCTGTTTGCCGAGGGCAAGGACAATCGCCTCACCAGCGAGGAGTTCGTCTGCTTCCCCGATCTGGCTTTGCAAATGATTTCAATCGGGCTGGAGTCAGGCTCGTTGGAACGAATGCTTAACGAGGTCAGCCGCCATTACTCCCAGGAGGTCCACTACACGTCGAGCCACTTGACTTCGATCCTGGAGCCTATTCTGACGGTCGGCATGGGCGGGTTTGTGCTTATTTTAGCGCTGTCGATTTTTCTGCCAATGTGGAATCTTATCAAGGTTTTCAACGGTTAAGCGAGACTAAAGCAATCATTCTGAGAGGCCGATAAACCAATTGTAAGTCTTTGTCGCCCTATAATCTCCCGTAAGGAGGAACTATGCGCACTCGTCTCAACCAAAGTGGTTTTACGCTGATCGAGTTAGTTATTATCATCATCATTCTGGGGATCCTTGCCGCCGTGGCGATTCCAAAGTACCAGGATCTCTCGTCAGAGGCCAAAGAAGCGGCCAGCCGCAGTGCCCTGGGCGCCATGCGCTCCGGAGTCATTATCTACTACGCCAACCAAGCCGTGCAAACCGGCACTGCCACCTGGCCGGCGCTGGACAGTCTGAGAACGGTGGGCGTCGTAATGGAGCAGACTATACCCAAGAACCCTTACCAGCTTAATGCCAACGCTCCGGATTCCATCGTGACCGGTGTCACCAAGGGCACTATTGTAGGCGCCCGTGGTGGTTGGGCCTACCTTGCGGGCACCGGTGAGATCTGGCTCAACACCAACTCGGTCGGGGAAAACAGCTGGTAAGAGATTTGCGTATTAGTTCCGTGCAACACAGTCCAGCAAAGTCTTGCCCCAGGCTCGATCAGCGAGGTTTTACTCTGATCGAGCTTGTTATTATCATCGTAGTACTGGGCATTCTGGCCGCGGTGGCTATACCGAAGTTTGCCGACATGATGGACAGTTCCAAGACCGCCGCCAGCAGAAAAGAGCTACAGTCGCTACGTGAGGCGATTGTCGGCAACCCGGAGGTAGTATCCTCCGGAGTTGTCATAGATCGCGGTTTCCTGGGGGATGTTGGGTTTGTACCGTCACAGTTATCCGACCTTGTTGTCAAGCCTGATTCCGTGCCGGTTTATGACAAACTGACTCGTCTCGGGTGGAACGGTCCTTATATCGATGGTGACGGCAATGATTACCAGTCTGATGCCTGGGGCGTGGCGTACGCCTATGACCCCGCCGGGCAGCGTATTGTCTCGGTGGGAGGGCCGGACAGTATCCAGATCACCTTCTAACCGGGTGTGTCCATGCTGAAATTGGCAACACTCTTTGGCCGCAAGGCTGATCCTGCAAAGTCGGAGACGAATAGCGCAGGGTCGAGCGAGCGAGGCTTCCAGGAAACCCGTCTTCAGCCCAAACGGCGCTGGACGGTTGGCCGCCGACTGGCCTTTTCCGTACGTGACGGATATATCCAGATGGCCGCAGCCCGTCATCTGGCGGGCCGTTGTGAGGTCATTGATGTCTCACGGGTGCCGGTGATAAGCGAGATGGAACCGGCGGAAAGCCGCGCCGACCACGTCTCCATGACAGTGGCCGAGTACGTCAGTCGGTTCGGTGGTTCTTCACCGGAAATCGATCTGGTGGTTACCGGGCGCGAAGCTGCCTTTCGCTGTTTTCTCATGCCGATACTTAAGAAGGGTGCCTTGGAATCCGCTATTCAGTTCGAGGCCCGCAAACAGATACCCTTTCCCCTCGACGACTGCATCTTCGATTACCGACGCACTTTTAGGATTCTGGGTAGCCAGCGATCACGCTACCGGATAGCTCTCCATGCCGCTACGGCCAGGATGATCAAGGAGCAATTAGAACCGTTCAGGCAGAAGGGGCTTGTTGTCAACCGCGTGGTTAATGCTGACGAGGCTGTCGGTTACATGCTTGACCGGATGCCGGACTTCGATGAGAGTGCCGTCTATACCCTGGTGGAGGTGTCTCAGGACCGATGCAAGATTGCCTACTACCGGGGCACGGCTCTGGAGTTTCTCCATACCGGCGCGGTGGGCACGGCCCAATTGGGTGACCAGCCGGACATCACGCGCATCGAGTATTTTGCCGAAAACCTGGCCAACGAACTGACCGTATCGCAGGACTATTACGCCGGTCAATATGCCAAGGCGCTTCCGGACAAAGTGTATATATGCGGTGAGTTGGCTGCTCAATGCGAATTAATAGAACTGCTCAACGGCAAAACATCGTTCGAGTATGCACCGTTTCCAGCCGACAGTCTGGATGTCTTTAGGGGACGCAAGATTGGCTTTGGAGCCCTTTTGTCTCAATGTCTCCCGGTACTGGCGGCAGCAACCGCACGCACACATCTGTGCAATCTGTTGCCGCGGAAAATCAGGCAGCAACAACTGAGGCGGAACGTCGATCGCCTGAGTCGCTTGTCACTATTGCTCCTGGGGATAACCCTCATGACCGGTTGGGCCTACCTGCGAATGTCGGTCGACAACAGCACTATTCTGGCTGACTCGCTGGAACAACAAACCGCCGAGGCACTGCAGTCGGAAGCGTACAATAGTCATCGCGCTCTCGTGCAGCAGATCGCTTTTGAACGGGCCTATCTCAAGAAAACCGAGGCGGCCGAAGGCTATCTCAACTACAACCTCAAAGAACTATCACTGTTGACCTCTCCCCCGGTCAGCCTCTATCGCCTGGAGTATGATCCACGGCGAGATGCCCCTGGTATGGCTCTGTATGGTCGTGTGACATCTTCCGATGTCCCGCCGGAGGTAATACTGGCCCAGTACATAGAGAAGCTGAGAGCCTCTCCTTTCTACCGTGATGTTACGTTAGTGCGCCATTCCAAGCGGAAAGTCAGGAATGAGTTCCTCATCGAATTTCAGATCGAGATGGAGGGAGTAGCGTGAAGCGGCGGCTGGCTCTATATTCGGGGATCGCCTTGACTTTGCTGGTGGCCTGGTCCCTCCTGCTTTACTCACCGCTTGGCAAAGAACTGGCCAGTGCTCAAGTGCGTGCCGAACAAGCTAAACAGCAGATAGCTGAGTTCAGGCGAATCATGGCTCAACTGCCGGTCTATCTCGAAACTCATCGCAGTCTCGAACGGAACAGAACGGATCTCAATGAGGCTCTCTACGCCAAGGATGACATCCTCGAATTGTTCGATTTGATCAGCAACCGGGCTCAGGCGCTCAATCTGAAAGTGATAGAGATCACACCTCCGGTGGAGGAATTGCTGCTTCTGAACAACATAGTGCCCGACCCCGACAAGCCGCCGTTTCTTAATCTGACGGTCAGACTTCGCGGTGGATATATCAACTTCGGCAACTATGTAGCCTTCATCGAATCGGCTAAGTTCTTCCGAGGGGTAAACATGTGCCATATTACTACTTTACCGGACCAGGCCGGTCCGACCGATTTCTTAATCGGTTTTCAGGCTCTGCTGGGACAAATTGAGGAAACGTCATGAAGACGGCGACTCGGCAGCGGATGGTCTACGTCGCCCTGGTGGTAGCTATTATCTGGGGTGCGTATAATCTGCTCTGGACTGAACCCAGGAAGCCACTGCCGCCGGTTGAAGTGGATGTTCCCGTTCAAATGCCCACGACTTCAACGGCCGTACAAATCGACAAGCTGGACATTGATCGTATCGCAGTGGCCGAATGGGGGCATGATCCCTTCCAGTCAACGATCAAGACCCGGGGCCATACGACCGACAAACCCAAAAAGGACTTGAAATGGATCCTGTCGGGAATCGTCTATAACGAACGCGCGCCGATGGCCGTCATCAACAGGAAAACGGTGCGTCCCGGGGATGTCATCGACAACGCCCGAGTGGTTACCATAAACCAAAAGACGGTGTTGATGGAACGAAACGGCAAACGATTCACGCTTAGAGTCACCAAAGGCTGATCCCATGAAATCACTCGCAGCGATGTATGCATTGGTTCGATATAGTGTCCTCGCCCTGGTCGCAACGACGGCCGTTCTGGCGGCGCCGATTGACAAGGCCGGTAAGCTGTCACTGGAGTTGGACAGAGTCGAAATCGGTGTGGCGCTGCAGATGATCGCCGAGCAGAACAATTTGAATATCGTGGTCGGTGGCGCCGTTGAAGGTGAGGTATCCTTGCGTTTGGTAGATGTAGACCTGGAGTCGGCGCTGCAGGCAATCCTGGCGCCGGGCGGCTACAACTATTACATCCGCAACGACGTCGTGGTGGTGAAGTCAATGGCCACCTACGCAGTGGGAGAACTGGTTTCACGCCCCATCGTCCTGAAGTACCTCGATCCGACGGCGATCAAGGGAGTTATAGAATCGCGTTTGTCCGACCGGGGCACGATAGTGACAGTCGCCACCGGCAGCGATGAGGGACAATACCAGAGCGGACTCTCCCCCAACCAGATCGTGGTAACCGATTTTCTGCCACCGGTCGGATTAAAACCGTCCACTGCGGGTCGGGTTAAAACCGGCCAGGTTTACGTTCTGGCATCGTTATCATGATGCCGTTTTCTCCTTTT